>Ga0247776_10000018_pt1 | contig 72160 bp, 79 predicted proteins | sample UWRJL199509C5_FD_179912 | JGI IMG/M metagenome (GOLD analysis project Ga0247776, IMG submission 179912) | Plant litter microbial communities from Arlington Agricultural Research Station in Wisconsin, United States - UWRJ-L199-509C-5 | ecosystem: Environmental > Terrestrial > Plant litter >...
TGAGTCGCAAGAACGCCAACATCGATCGCGCGATCGTCGGCAACGAAGTGATCCTGCGCGGCGACCTCAGCGTCAAGGACCTGATCGGCTACATCGATCGGGCGCGCGCCCAGCTGAAGGTTCCGGTCTCGACCGCCGAGCCGCTCGACACCTGGCAGCGCAATCCCGAGCTGATCCGCCACGTCGACTTCGTCACCGTGCACATCCTGCCGTACTGGGAACGCGTGCCGCGCAAGGACGCGGTCGGCTTCGTGCTCGGCCAGCTGAAGTCGCTGCGCGAAATCGTCGACCGCGTGTCGCCGGGCAAACCCATCGTGATCGGCGAGATCGGCTGGCCGTCGAACGGCGACCGCAAGGAATACGCGCAACCCTCGCTCGCCGACGAGGCGCATTTCCTGCGCGACTGGTTCAACGTGGCCGAGCGCGAGAAGATCGATTACTACGTGATGGAAGCGATCGACCAGCCGTGGAAGGAGCAGCTCAGCGGCCGCGTCGAGGCGTACTGGGGCGTGTTCAACGCGAATCGCCAGCAGAAGTTTTCATTCGAAGGCACCGTCATCGAAGACCCGATCTGGCCGTGGAAGGCCGGCCTCGCCTCGCTGCTCGCGCTGATGCCGATGTTCTGGTTCGCGCGCCATTTCATCCGCTTCCGCGCGATGGGGCTGGCGTTCTTCCTGGTGCTGCTGCAGCTATCGGCGTCGATCCTGGTGTGGATGGCGACGCTGCCGTACGACTTTTATCTCGATCCGTTCGACTGGGCGATGCTGGTGCTGCTGTTCCCGGCGCAGCTGGCGATCATTTTGATCCTGCTGATCAACGGCTTCGAGTTCACCGAGGTGCTGTGGCGGCCGCGCTGGCTGCGCGAATTCCGCATGCTGCCGCCGGACGAGCCGGCGCAGCAGCCGTTCGTATCGGTGCACCTGGCCTGCTATAACGAGCCGCCGGAGATGGTGATCCTGACGCTCGACTCGCTCGCCGCGCTCGACTACGCGAACTACGAAGTGCTCGTGATCGACAACAACACCAAGCGCGAGGAAGTATGGAAGCCGGTCGAGGCGCACTGCGCGAAACTCGGCACGCGCTTCCGCTTCTTCCATCTGGACCCGTGGCCCGGCTTCAAGGCCGGCGCGCTGAACTACGGCCTGGAGCAGACCGATGCGCGCGCCGACATAGTCGCCGTCGTCGATGCCGATTACGAAGTGCGGCGCGACTGGCTGTCCGCGCTGACCGGCTATTTCCATGATCCGAAGGTGTGCGTGGTGCAGTGCCCGCAGGCGCATCGCGACTACGAGCACAACGCATTCCGGCGCATGACCAACTGGGAATACGATGGCTTCTTCCGCATCGGCATGCACCACCGCAACGAGCGCAACGCGATCATCCAGCACGGCACCATGACGATGGTGCGCAGGACCGCGCTGGTCGATACCGGCTCGTGGTCGGAATGGACGATCTGCGAAGACGCCGAGCTCGGCCTGCGCCTGATGCGCGAAGGCCTCGACCTCGTCTACGTCGACGAGATCATGGGCCGCGGCCTGACCCCCGCCGACTTCACCGCGTACAAGTCGCAGCGCTATCGCTGGGCGTTCGGCGCGATGCAGATCATGAAGGCGCGTTGGAACTGGATGACCTCCAAGACCAGCACACTGACGCGCGGCCAGCGCTTCCACTTCCTCACCGGCTGGTTCTCCTGGTTCGGCGACGCGCTGCATCTCGCCTTCACCCTGATGGCGATGCTGTGGACGCTGGGCATGGTGCTCGCGCCGCAGTACTTCACCCTGCCGATGTACCTGTTCCTGGTGCCGCTGATCGGCTTCTTCCTGTTCAAGGCCGCGTTTGGAATCATCTTGTATCGCGTACGCGTGCCCTGCTCGTGGAAGGACACCATCGCCGCGTCCGTCGCCAGCATGAGCCTCAGCCACGCGATCGCGCGCGGGATTTACCTGGGCCTGTGGCGCAAGAAAGGCGAATTCGTACGCACCGCCAAGAGCCGCCGCATCGGCAAGAAGCCGAACGCGTTCGCCTCGGTCAGCGAAGAACTGCTGCTGTTCCTTGCCATCGCCGCCTGCGTCGTCGGCATGATCAACTCGATCGGCATCAACTATGTCGAAGGCAAGTTGTGGATCACGATCCTTGCGGCGCAGGCGATCCCGTATGCGTCGGCGTTGATCGGGGCTTGGGTGGCGCATCGGTCGGGGGATGCGGTGGGGTAGGGGCGTTATGACGCAGACGCACGCTACGCCCACAGATCGACGTGAAGTTCAGCCCTCCCATCGAGCGGACGTTGCAAAGACCGCTTCCGTCTGAACCCCCACTCCTATCAACGGTTTGATCGCGGACGCATGATCTCGATCCGCCCCGCAGCACAAACAGACGCGGTCGCAGCAATCGATGTCGTGCGCGAGTCGATCACCCATCTGTGCGTGGCCGATCACCACGATGACCCCGAGACGCTTGCCCTCTGGCTGGCCAACAAGACGCCTCGGAATTTTTTCAATTGGCTTTCGAGCGCGGACATCTTCTGCGCCGTCGCCGAATCGAAGGACCGTCTGCTTGGCGTTGGGATTCTTCACCGCAGGGGCGAGGTCCTGATGTTTTACCTGGCGCCCGGTGCGCAGCGGCAAGGCATCGGCAGGACGATTCATTCCGCGCTGGAGAAAAAGGCAGCTCAATGGGAATTGACGTCACTGCACTTGGACAGCACGGCATTGGCATGCCCCTTTTACGAAACCCTCGGTTACCGGCCGAACGGACCGGCGCTGGCTCGCTTCGGCGTCTTGCAATGCTTCCCTTATGCCAAGACTTAGCAATTCGTTAAAAGCCGGCGACTCCGGCGCTGCATAAGGCCAGCGCTAGATACTCCGTCAAAGCCGCACTCCTGCAAGAGGCAAGGCTCTAGGCCGGCAAAAAAAAGGCCTCGAGCGCCTCCCCACCATCAATCTATACAACCCCATGGGGCTTGCGGCAAGCGCCTACGCGTGATGCAGCATCGCCGGCCTGTCGAAATGGCAGGACAGCGGAGTGATGCGATGACCGATGCGCAAACGTACTACCACGGCACCAAGGCCGACCTGAAGGTCGGCGACCTGATCGAACCGGGCTATGCCTCCAACTTCGGCAAGCGCAAACAGGCAGTGTTCGTCTACCTGACCGCCACGCTCGATGCGGCAACCTGGGGAGCCGAGCTGGCCGTCGGCACGGGGCGCGGCAGGATCTACATCGTGGAACCGACGGGATCGATCGAGGACGATCCGAACCTGACCGACAAGAAATTTCCAGGGAACCCGACGAAGTCGTATCGCTCCCGCAGCCCGTTTCGCGTCGTCGGCGAGTTGACGGAGTGGCAAGGCCATTCCGCGCAGCGGCGCAAGGGAATGCACGATCGCCTCGATACCCTCAAGCAGCGTGGCGTCGAGGCGATCGAAGACTGAGCATCGTTTCCATGTGACCATTCACACGAGCCGCGCCGTTTCGCGGCGCGGCTCCATCGCACACTGCGTGGTCATCGATCGGGCTCGGGCGCGCGGTCCTAAGACCCGGGAGAAATCCGCTTAACGCCCGCAACCCGCCGCTGTACGATGCCGTGCACCGCCCCGGGGTTGGGGTCGAATGCAGTCAAGCGACTCAACGAATCGGAGGCGACGATGGCAAAAATTACCGGAATCGGCGGCGTGTTCCTGAAGTGCAAGGGCGACAGCGCCGCGCTGGCGGCGTGGTACCAGAAGCACTTGGGCATGGAATTGAAGGACTGGGGCGGCGCGGTGCTGAGATGGCCGGACGACAAGGCGGAAGACAAGGGCGCCACGGTGTGGCATCTGGCGAGCAAGGACAGCCAATGGTTCAGCCCGAGCGAGTCGTCCTTCATGATCAACTATCGGGTCGACAACCTCGATGAAATGGTGGCCCAGCTGCGCGCGGGCGATGTGGCGATCGTTACCGGCCCCGAGTCGCACGAGAACGGCAAGTTCGCCTGGATCATGGATCCCGATGGCAACAAGGTCGAGCTTTGGGAACCGATGCTCTGGGACGAAAAGAACAAGGGCGCCTGAAGTCCTTGCCCATGCAGCCGTCTGGCAATTCCTGCAAGCCGACGCCGTATCGCGGCGCGGCCTGCTCAACGTGTCATGCGAGCACGTAAACCGTCCCGCGTCCCGCTGGACCTGCGCGGACTGGGTGCTCGAGACGACGTTTTCCGGCTCTCCGGAGGGCTGCGTCGCGACGCGGCTGTCGATGCATGGATGCGCGAAGGTCCCGTCGAGCTCCGCTCGATCGCGCGGCAGTGGTTCGAGCAGATGCGACAGTGCGGCGACGACGTGCGCGAACTCTTGCATGACGGCCATCCGACCGCGTGCGTCGAGCATGCGGCGTTTGCTTACGTCGATACGTTCCAGCGGCACGTGAACGTCGGCTTCTTCCGCGGCGCCGAACTTGCGGACGTCAGCGGCTTGCTAGAGGGAACCGGAAAGGCGATGCGGCACGTCAAACTGAGGCCCGGCCAGACGATTGACGAGGTGGCGTTGAGCCAGCTCATCCGTGCCGCCTACGCCGACATCCAGCGGCGCCTCGAGACGAAATAATCTGCGGAAATCCCATCGTGGAGCTTCGGCCATGTACATCGCGATGCTCGTGATTCCCGTGCCGGCGGAAAACCTGGATGCGTATCGCGCGTGGGCGCGCAACAGCGCGGCCATGTTCAAGCAATACGGCTGCCTGGAGATCGTCGACGGCTGGGACGACCCTGTGCCTACCGGCGAGCAGACCGACTTCTACCGTGCCGTCGCGGCGAATGATGGCGAGAAGATCGTCGTTTCCTGGCAGATCTGGCCTGACAAAGAGAGCTTCTATGCTTCGGAAGCCAGGATGCACGAGGACAAGGTGCTGGAGGTTTCCGGAGAGATTCCGTTCGATCCGAAGCGCCTCATCTATGGGTGTTTTCGGCCGATCCATGTGATGGGGCGGGAATAGACGCGTTAAAGTCGCGGCCATCGCGCAACGATTCATTCCAACCGATGCCGCTTCGCGGAGCGCCAGCCAGCATGAAGACATACGAACAATCCGACCTAGTCAACGACCTTACGCGAATATTTCCCGAGTTCGCCTTGTATTGGGAGAAGGACAATGAGAATGAGGATGAAGAATTTCGCTCCTCGAGTCTCCACAGCGCTTACATGTCACTTTTGCCTTTCCTCGCACGCACCAATCCGACTCAGCAGCAATGGCAACTTTTCGCCGATCACCTCAGCAATGCGGTGGCCTGCGGAGGCGTACAGGAGAACGCCGCCGACACCTGCGTTCTGGAACACCTTCACCAAATGAAACTCGATGGCATCCCCCGCACCATGCTGAGCAGGGAGGCGCAAGCCTATCTGCGCGCCTGAGATGCATTCGAGCTCGCGCCCTGTCGCGATGCGTCTGGTTGAAGCTTCGGGAAGGCTCATCCAGCGGACGTGCGTCGAGTAGCATCTCTCGCGCAGCCGAGCCTGACGGTCGAGTCGGGAACGCCGCGGCCTTATTCCTGCGGCGCAACCCCCGCATATGCCCCGGCCGCAGCCACCGTCGCCCACAGTTCCGATGAAAGTGCAAACGACTTGTCGAACAGCCCTTCCGCACTCGCGCGGTCGCCATTGATCAGGTAGTACGAACCGATCTCCGCGATCTCGGTCTTGTCCTTCGGGTTCTCGGCGACGTAGTGGTCGAACAAGGGCTTCGCCTTCGGCCATTCGCCGGCTTCGCAGTACACGCGCCCGATACGGAACTCGTCGCTGCCGGCGTGCTTGCTCGCGAGGATACCGTCGAACACGGCCTGGCCGTCGGCCTTCATGCCGCCGAGGTATTGGATGCGGCCGATCGCGACGCGTTCCCAGCTGCCGTCGCCGGCTTGCACGCGCGCGGCTTAAATCAAGGAGCGTGCGGCGTCCTGCTTGGACTTGCCGTGATACAGCGAGGGATCGAGCTTCTGCGAGGCATAGCCGATCGCGATCCCGAAGAACAACAACGCAGTCCCGGCAACGGCAAAACGAATTTTCATCCCCGACTCCCTGTGTGATTGCGATGAGCATATCCGGTGGCTGAGCGACCTCCAAGATCGACGCGTGGGCGTACGATGTCGGCGCGGTTCCAGTCTCGATGAGTAGCCGATCCCTTCCATCCTTTTCTCCTCCCAGCAGGAATCGACAGCATGAAAACGACCTCACTGATCTCTTGCGCGGCTTGCCTTTCGACGCTGCTGGCGTGCAACGCTGCTTTCGCGATCGAAGCGCCAGCCGTAGCGGACGCGCTGAAACCACCGGCCGATCAGGTGCTGGCACTCACCGCCATCGGCACTGGCGTGCAGATCTACGAGTGCAAGCCGACGCCCGCGGATGCGTCGCGCTACGAATGGACGTTCAAAGCGCCCGAGGCCGAGCTGACGGACGCGCAAGGTCACGTGCTCGGCAAGCACTACGCCGGACCTACCTGGGCATCGACAGACGGCAGCAGCGTGGTGGGCGAGGTGAAGGCGCACGATGCCGGACCGGATGCGAATGCGATTCCTTGGCTGCTGCTCGCCGCAAAGTCCACCTCGGGCGCCGGCGTCTTCAGTCACGTTGCGAGCATCCAGCGCCTGCAGACATCCGGCGGCAAGGCGCCGACGACGGCCTGCGACAAGGACAATGCGCAAGCGTTGGCGCGCGTGCCGTACAAGGCGACATACGCCTTCTACACGTCGAAGCCTTGAGGGAGAGCGCTTCGCGTCTTTCGGGACTCTCGACCGCGCTCGCGCGGCACGTCCCGCCGCGATCAGGGTTTCTTGCCGAACGGATTGCGCAGTCGCCGCATCAGCCCGGGCGCCGGGCCGCCATCGTCGCGGCGCGGCCGCGGCTGCCATTCGATCAGGCCGATCGCGTCGTACGCGTTGACCACGTCGAACACGTCGGCCATCGGCGAACCGCTCGACGCGGCGATCTCGTGCAGACGCGCCGGCTGCAGCATTGCCGAGGCGATGCGGAAATAGCGGCTGAGGTCTTTCTCGATCTCGATCCAACGCGTCAGCCGGTAAGTGCCACCGGGATCGAGATGCGAGGCAAGGTGGCCGTGCGAGGCGACCAGCACATCCAGCCAGATCAGTCGCGAATACGGTTGCGCCGGCTGCGTCGCGCGCAGTTCCGTCAGTTCGGCCGTGGTCAGCGCCTGCAGGTCGCACAGGCGCCACGCGGCGTGGCAGTACGGCTCGAGCGCGCCGAGACCGACCGGCGAATGCACCACCCTCAGCTTCGGATCGAACGCCAGCGCCGGCATGTCCGGCAAGACCACGCGGACCGGGCGCAACAGCAGGTCCTGTTCGAGGTATTCGCGCAGACGGTGCGGCTCGGTGTCGGCCAGCATCGCGGCGCGCGTCGGATAGTTTTTTGCCGGCGGCGTCGCTGACGGCGACGGTGTTGGCAGCGCGGCCGTGTCGATGCGCACGGGCGCGCGCGCATGCGTGGGATCGTATTGAAACTGAGCGGGCTGGGCAGGATCGAGGCGAGCCGGCTCCGCGGGTGGCTGCGGCGCCGCCGCTGATCCGCGCGGCGGCGCCGGACGCAACTCGATGGGCTGGTGACGCAGCATGTCATCCAGCCCCATCGCGGGCGCGTTGCTCGGCGGCACCGCACGCAGATCGCCATCCGGCGCCGGCGCCGCGTGGCCGACGATCTCGTCGATGTCGCGCGTGTAGAAATCGGTGGTATTGGGCGCGATCTGCGCCGCATGTGCGGCTCCGCTGGCCGCCTCGTTCAGCACGGCGATCACGTTCGCCGACAGCAGCGGACGTTTCAGCACGAGGTCGGCGCCCTCGACCGGCTCGGACGCGAACACGGCGCAGCGCAAGCCGGCCGTTTGCGCGCGCATGCGCGCCATCTGTCCCGAGAACGATCCGGTCTCGACGATGATCAGGTCGGCATTGTCTTCGCTGCCCCAGCGCCAGCGTGCGTCCAGATCGTTCGCACACTTGCGCATCAGCAGGCGCAGATGGGCTGCTTCCTCGTCGGAAACGCCGACGACGGCGATGATCTTTTCGCGACTCACGTTCAGCTACGCCTCTGCGGCAGCGCTTGGCGGCCACGTTGCCGGGAACGCACGGCGGCGTCAACGCGCGCGAACGCCAACCCGGTCAACTTCGGCGTGCTTTCTTGCCAACTTTGGAGGCAGTGGACTTCTTCGCCGGCTTGCGCTTCGGCCGCAGCATCGTGCCGACACATTTCGGCGCACCGCAGCGGCAGGCCCAGATCGCCTTCAGACGCGGCGTCAGACGCTCTTCCAGCGTGATGCCGTAGTCGTAGGTGAGTTCTTCGCCGGCGCGCAGCGGACGCAGGCTCTCGATCAGCACGCGATCCTTGCGACGATCGCCGCCCTCATCCTCTTCGAGCAGCGCGCGGCAGTTCGGTGCGCAGCTGTGATTGATCCAGCGCGCGATGTTGGCCTCGGAGTTCGCATCGAGCACGTACTTCTCATTCAGCGTGAACAGGAAGGTGTGCCCGGTGTCGCTGGTATTCGCATACAAGCGGTCGGCCTGGGCATGCGTCAGGCGCTTGCCGCGGTATTCGATGAGTTCGGTCTTGGCCGGAATGTCGACGAGGGCGAAGACGCCGTTGCCGTGGATCGGCGAGCGTCGGGCGGCGATGCGTTTGGGCATGGATCGGCGATGGTCGAGGAGGGTGGGACCGCCGATCATATCGCGTTCCGGCGCCATCGCCGAAGGCTGCCGCGCAGCGTCTGCGATCTGCTAGTTTGCAGCGGCCGACCGATCCCGCCTCTTTGTCGAGAATCCGCCATGTCGTACTTGCGAATCGCCCTCGTCTGCACCGTGCTCGCGTTGTGCGCCAGCAGCGCCGCGAGCGCCAAGAAGCATTCTTCCGATCCGACCGCACCGCCGTCGACGCACAAGGCGCGTACCACCGCGAAAGGCACTGCCGGCGAGTTCGACTACTACCTGATGGCACTGTCGTGGTCGCCGACGTTCTGCCAGACCCACCCGGACGAGGAAGAACAGTGCGGCCGCAAAGGCTACGGCTTCGTCCTGCATGGATTGTGGCCGCAGTACGAAGCCGGCGACGGCCCGGAGCGCTGCATCAACGACGACGAGCCGGACCGCAAGACCGTGGCGAATGCGCTCGCGTTCATGCCCAGCCGGCGCCTGATCGGACACGAGTGGCAGGCGCACGGCGCCTGCAGCGGCCTCAAGCCCGATGCGTATTTCGAACTGGCCGACCACGCGTTCGCCGCGGTGCATGTGCCGGACGTGCTGAAGGCGCCGCGCGAGGACGTGGCGATCAGCGGCGACGACCTGCGTGCGGCATTCAAGAAGGTCAACCCCGGCCTCGAGGACAACATGCTGAACCTGCATTGCAGTCATGGCGAACTGGTCGAGGTGCGCTTCTGCATGAAAAAGGACACGAGCCTGCGCAGCTGCGGCCGACGCATGCGCAACGCCTGCCCGGCGACGACGACGTTCACGGTTCCGGCGACGAAGTGACCGCTGCCGCCGTGGGCGGCCATCGAACCAACCACAGGCCACTGCGGTCTTCGGCACGCGACGCCGACGACCGCCGCCGGGCACGCCGATGCGCCGGGGCTGTCCCTGCTGAACAGGATCGTGTTTAGATGGCGCGATGACCCCGCTTCGTCCCCACCTGCGCGGCTTGATGGTCAAGCTCGCCGTGTTCTACATGCTGCTGTCGCTGCCGAGCTTGATCCTGGTCGAATCGACGATTCTGATCTTCGAGTTCCAGCAGTTCATGGCAGGCGTGGAGAGCGGCCGGCTGGCGCAGGCCGGCGAGCGCGGCGCGGCGGAACTGGCGAGCTTTTGGAACGAGGGCACGGTCGAGAGCCACAACGCGCTCGCCACCTGGGTCGAGTCCTGGATGCTGCGCCTGGAGCGCCCGCGCGAAGGGCTCGCGGTCGAGGATTCCTACGTATTGCTCGAACTCGCCACCGACCCGCTCGCCGTCGCGGTGCTGGCGCCGGACGGAACATTGCTTGCAGAGGCGCCGACGGATGCGGGCTGGAAGCCGCAGTTGCCGCGCAGCGACGAGGCCGGTTTCGCCACTGCGGCTGCAGGCACCAGCGCGGTGACCCTGCCCGGCGAGGACAGCCCGTTCAAGATTCGCCGCGTGCTGACGCCGGTACGCGGCACCGACGGCCACTTGCTCGGCCTGCTCTTCGTCGAGCTGCGCCTGCCGCTGCCGTGGCGCAAGTTCCTGCTCGAACTCAGCTTCGAATGGCCGATCGTGATCGGCTACCTGATCGTATTCGGCCTGGCTTCGTCGTTCTTCCTGTCGGCCTGGGTCACGCGCCGCTTGAACCGCATCGCGCGCGCGGCGACCGCCTGGAGCCGCGGCGATTTCAGCGGCCGCATCGGTGATACCTCGCGCGACGAACTCGGCCGCGTGTCCGCCCTGCTCGATCGCATGGCACTGGATTTGAAGAGCCTGCTGCGCTCGCGCGCGCAGCTCGCCACGCTGGCCGAACGCCAGCGCCTCGCACGCGATCTGCACGACACGGTCAAGCAGAAAGCTTTTGCGCTGAATTTGCAGCTGGCCACCGCGCGTCGCGTGCTCGCCGATGCGCCCGGCGTCGAGCGGCTGGAGCAGGCGCAACGGCTGACCCAGCAAATCCAGCAGGAACTCGCACAGATCCTCGACGAGATGCGTGCCTCGGATGCCGAGCTGCCGTTCGACGAACGCGTGCGCACGCGCGCGAACGACTGGGCGCATACCAGCGGCATGGCGCTCGACTTCGATCTCGACGATGTGCCGCCGCTGCCGGCCGCGCACGAGGAATCGCTGCTGCGCATTCTCGACGAGGCGCTGTCGAATGTGCTGCGTCACAGCGGTGCGCAGCGCGTCGGCGTGCAGCTCCGCCGCGAGGCGGACCGCGTCCGTCTCGCGATCGCCGATAATGGCCGCGGCAGCGCGCACGAAAGCGGTCCGGGGATGGGTCTGCGCAATATGCGCGAACGCGCGCAGGCGCTTCCGGCGGGACGTTTCGAATTCGATGCCCTACCCGGACGCGGCACGCGCGTCACCGTCAGTTTCCTCGTCGCAGAGGCACCGCTTGCATGAATGCACCGATCCGCATCGTAATCGCCGACGATCATGTACTCGTCCGCCAGGGCATCCGCGCGTTCCTCGAGACGCATGCGGACCTGTCCATCGTCGGCGAAGCCGAAGACGCCGCCAGCGCGGTCGCGCTGTGCAGCGAGCATCGCCCGCAGGTGGCGCTGGTCGATCTGGTCATGCCCGGCGGCGGTATCGAGGCGACGCGCGCGATCCGCACGGTCAGCGCGGAAACCCAGGTCGTGCTGCTGACCTCGTTCGAGGACGCGCAGCAGATCGTCGCTGCGGTGCAGGCCGGCGCATTGTCGTGCCTGCTCAAGGACGTCGATGCCGATGCACTCGCCGACACCTTGCGCAAGGCCGCGCGCGGCGAAGCGGTGCTGCACCCGCGCGTCGCTGCCAAGTTGATGGATACGCTGCGGCGCGGCGCCGAGCCCGGCAGCGAAGTGCTCGAATCGCTGAGCCAGCGCGAGCGCGAAGTGCTGACCCTGATGGCCGAGGGCTTCAGCAATCTGCAGATCGCCGAGCGCCTCGGCATCGGCGAGAAGACCGTCAAGACCCACGTCAGCAACGTGCTCGGCAAGCTCAACGTCAGCGACCGCACGCAGGCGGCCGTGTATGCGTGGAAGACCGGGCTGAAGCAACGCCCGCAGGGCTGACGCGCTCGACGCACGCCAGGCCGTCGGTGCATCGTGAGCGCCGATCGGCCGTCCCGAAGCCGTCCGCGAAGATCGCATCCGCGCGATCGCAGGGTCCGTCGGCATCGTAACGGCGCACGACCGCGTCGTTGCCGACATTCGGCACGTACGCGCTCGAGCCGAGCACGCTCCAGCCCTCGGCGCCGGCCGTCGCCGCAATTCCGCTGAACATCGCGACGTGCACACTCGACCGGCACGGCGCGCCGGCCGCATCGGATTCGACCATGCGCGCGCCGACGTCGCCGCTGCTGTCGATGAACCCGTAGCCGCCGATCAGCACACGGCCGTTCGGCGCCGTTACCAGCGAACTCGGCATTCCGCTGACATCGGCGCTGGCATCGAGCAGCACGTCGCCGCTGGCATGGTCGAGGCGCATCAGACGGAAGCGCTGATGGCCGACGGAGCAGGCCGAAATCAGTACATCGCCCGCGGCGGTCAACCCCAAGCCGTCGACTTCAGGCGTGCGAAGTCACCATCGGGATTCGGCAGGCCGCGCGTCCACAACCGGAAGCCGTCCGCGGCTTCCACACCTGCGCCAGCGGCACGCCGAACACCGACTCCGGCGCCGCGGCGATGATGAACTCGCCGTTGGGATCGATCCTGACGCGCGAAGGACCGAGCGGATTGCCGATCCTGCCGCGCTCGATATCCGCGAAGACCGTGTTGCCCTGTGCATCGAAGCGCACGGTGGCGTAGCCGCCGCCGAGGGTATTCCTCTGGCCACTGACGATCGCGCCGCCGTCCGGCAGGGCGAGGATCTCGTGCGCCACCACTTGGTCGCCGCCCGATGTCCAGCGCCAGTCCGGCAGCGCGTTGCCGGCCGCGTCGGTGCGGATCACGACGTAGTCGCCGCCGTCGCTGGCGCGCACGAGCAGGTCGCCGTTCGTGCCGATCGGGAGGGTGCGCGTGTCGTGGCGCGCGTCGACCTGCAGCTCGCCGCTGGTCGAGTCGCGCTGCCAGACGAGGTCGCCGCTGCTGCCGTCGTAGACGCGCACGAACACCGGCGCAGCGTCCGTCGTGTCCTCTGCGACGATAGTGCTCTCCCCAACCAGTGCAACGCGATCATCGGCGAGGAGCTCGAGGCCGGCGAACGTCCACACTCCGTTCTCGCGCGTCCAGGCAAAGCGGCGGTCGCTCTCGAAACGCGCCAGGGTCGCATGCGCTCGGCTGTGGTGCGTCACATCGATTCCGGCGAACACGCTGCCATCGGCGCCGACGCGCAGGCCGACGGGCGAAACGCCGCGGATCGGTTCGTCGTAGTGCCAGACGCCGATTCATTCCGGCTCCCATTGCGCCGCGGCGGAACCCAAGCAGAGCAGCGCGGCCAGCATCGAAAGTCGCGTGCCATGAACAGACATGCTGCGATCTCCCCGGGGATATTTTTCTATAACGCAGTTCGCTGGCCGATTGCGTCACGCGACCAGGCTGCGGCGCGTCAACCGAGCGGCTGGCGGAACACATGCTGGGTCTTGCTGCGCGCGAAGCCCGCCCGTTCGTAGAAGCGGTGCGCGCCGTCGCGTTCGACGCGGCTGCGCACGCGCAGATAGCCGGCGCCACGCGCGCGTGCCCAGGCTTCCGCGGCGCGCAGCAGGGCCGCACCGATGCCGCGGCCGCGCAGCTCGGCAGCGACGACGAGACCTAGGACCTCCGCGCCGTCGTCTTCCGTGAGCAGCACGCACTGCGCCGCATGCAGCCAGCCGACGACGCGTCCCGCCGCGTCCTCGGCGACGAAGATCGTGTGCGCGGGTGCTGCCTCGAGCGCGGCCAGGCGCGCGACGATCTGCTGCCGGGTGGCCGGATAGCCGAGTGCGCCGCTGAGCTGCGCCAAGGCCGGGGCGTCGTACGTGCGTGCACAGCGGATCGTCGGCATGGGTCCTCTCCCGGGTCGACCCGAGGTTAGCGCGGCAGCGCGTGCGCGACATGGCGCGGTTCGGGCGATCTGCAGGCAATCCGCGGCTGCAGGACTCAGCGCGCGGACGCGCCATCGAAGCCGTCGACGAAGCTCGCATCGCCGAGGTCGTCGACGAACAATGCAGGATCGACCGCGGCGGCGATCGCGGCGTGGCCGTCGTCGTTCGGATGCAGGCGGTCGCCGGCGTCGTAGGCCGGCAGGAACCAGGCCGGGCGTGCGGGATCGTGCGTCGCGAGGTCCTGATCGACGATGCCGTCGCAGCCGCCGGCGGAACTGCGGACGAAATCGTTGAAGGCTTCGCGCACGGGCTCGGCTTGCGGCGTCCAGTAGTCCGCGCCTTCGAACGGCGTCAGCGTCGAGCAGATGAAACGAATCCCGCGCGCGTGCGCGCGTGCGCTCAGGTGCTGCACCGCCACGATGAGGTCTTGCACGTCCGGCAGCGGATCGTCGTTGCCGAGATCGTTGATCGGATCGTCCGAAAAAATTACCCAGCGCACGCCGGGCTGATCGAGCACATCGCGTTCGAAGCGCGACACGGCGTTGGGGCCGTTGCCATCGAAGAACAGGCGATTGCCACTGATGCCTTGATTCAGAACGCCGATGGCGACCCCGGCGCTCGCCAGATTTTCGGCCAGACGATTCGCCCAGCGGCGGTGGCTGTCCGGCGTCGAACCGTAGCCATCGGTGATCGAGGCGCCGAACAGGACGACCGCGGCGCTCACGTCCGCGTTCTGCACGTCGAGGCCGCTGAGGAAATAGGTGTTGTGCACCTGCTGCGCGTCGGCGAGATCGACCGCGCTGCTGACATCGCCTTGGGCGACATAGTGGGTCTGCAGTGCGAAGCCATGCCCGGTCGCGGCGTCGGTCGCCTGGGGCAGGTAGGCGCTGATCGCGACGTCCGCCAGCGGCGGCACCGCGAACGCGATCGAATCGCTGACGAGGGCCGCGCCCGCCGGAATCGTGACGTCGGCAGCGCCGGCAAACGTGACCGCGACGTCGGTCGACGCGACGATCGCCGCGTCGTGATCGCGCAACGCGATATGCACGTCGGCGATCGCCAGCGGCGCATCACCGAACACGTTCGACAGATGAATGCGCGCCGTCGCGCCGCCGACGCTGGTGTGGACGATCTGGCGCAGCGTCTGCTGCTCGAAATGCGCCGCCTGCGCGTAAGCCGACACCGACCAGGTGCCGACGAACGGCGTATCGGCTGCGGCATCCGTCGCAGCCGCCAGAGCGACGATGGCGGCGCGTGCAGCGAGCCGATTGAGGACGTGCGTGGACATCGTGAGAAGCGGCGCGATCGGGCAGCGCTGCGAAGTTCTTACGGCACGCGCCAGACCTTGCAGCGCTGGCGGTACGCGGCCCTAGCAGCAACCCTCCTCGCCCTTGACCGTGTGCGCGTGACTCGCGGCGACGCCTTGCGTCAGCCCACGGCTGCCGGCGACATAGTGATCGGCAACCACTTGCGCCACGCACATCGACATGCGCTTGCCGGTCGGAATGTGCAGGAATTCGTTCGGTCCATGCGCGTTCGAATGCGGACCAAGCACGCCGGTGATGAGGAACTGCGCGCCGGGAAACTTCTCGCCGAGCATGCCCATGAACGGGATCGAGCCGCCCTCACCGTTGTAGGCGACCGGCGCGCCGAAGAACGCCTGCGACGCCGCGTCGACCGACTGCTCCAGCCACGGCGCCAGCGCCGGCGCTTCCCAGCCGCTGCCGGCCTTCTCCAGATCGAAGCTGACCTTTGCGCCGTACGGCGGATCGCTCTCGAGCAGGCGTTTGACGAACTCGCCGCCGTGCTTGGCATCGAGCGTCGGCGGCACGCGCAGCGACAGCTTCACCGCCGTGTGGGGACGCAGCACATTGCCGGCCGAATCGAGCGCCGGCAATCCGCCGACGCCGGTGATCGACAGCGCCGGCCGCCAGGTGCGGTTGAGCACCAGCTCGGCGAGGTCGCTGTTCATCGGCCGCATGCCGTCGACCAGCGGGAATTTCGCATACACCTCGTCACCGAGAATCTCGGCCGTACGCCTGGCTTGCGCGATACGCTGGGCCGGAATCTCGACGTGCAGCTCCTGCGGCTTGATCGTGCCGGTCACCTCGTCCTCCAGACGCGACAGCACCTGGCGCAGGATGCGGAAGCTCGACGCGACGACACCGGAGGCATCTCCCGAATGCACGCCTTCCTCGAGCACCTTGACCGTCAGATTGCCGCCGGTCATGCCGCGCAGCGACGTGGTCAGCCAGAGCTGGTCGTAGTTGCCGCAGCCCGAATCGAGGCAGACGATCAGCGACGGCTTGCCGATGCGCGCGGCCAGGTGGTCGACGTAGTACGGCAGGTCGTAGCTGCCCGATTCCTCGCAGGCCTCGATCATCACCACGCAGCGCGCATGCGCGATGTCCTGCGACTGCAGCGCGAGGATCGCCGCGAGCGAGCCGAAGATCGCATAACCGTCGTCGGCGCCGCCGCGGCCATACAGTTTGTCGCCGTCGAGGACGGGCTTCCACGGCCCCAGATGTGCGGACCAGCCGGTCATCTCGGGCTGCTTGTCGAGATGGCCGTAGAGCAGCACGGTGTCGTCGCTGGCCGCATCGCTGCCCGGGATCTCAATAAAGATCAGCGGCGTGCGGCCGGCCAGGCGCACCACCTCGAGCTGCATACCGGCGATCGGCTGGGCGCGCGCCCAGGCCTCCATCAGCGCGACGGCCTGGTCCATGTAGCCGTGCTGCACCCACTGCGCGTCGAACATCGGCGATTTGTTCGGGATCTTGATGTACTCGGTCAGCTGCGGAACGATCTGCGCGTCCCACAAGCCGCCGACGAAGCCGCTGAGTTCCTTCGAGTCCATGGTGCCTGCGCCATCGGTATGGAGGGAGCGCGATTCTACTCCGGCTCCGATGCGGCCCTCGCGTAGGAAAATTCCTACGCGGCGCATCCAATTCGTCCTACGCGCGCGCGTGACGCGCAGCGCTGCCGGCCGCCGCGCGCGAAACCTAGACTGCACGCCATTCACAGCCATGCGCGCCGCCGCGGCGACGCTCGCCACCGTCATGATCACGATCCGAAGATTCCTGCTGGTGTTCCTGCTCGCCTTTGCGCTGCCGCCGTTGGCCTGCGCGCAGGTCGACATCAACAGCGCCGATGCGAAGGCGCTGGCCGAGGCGATGACCGGCGTCGGCCTGATCAAGGCGGAGGCGATCGTCGCCTACCGCGACGCGAACGGTCCGTTCAGGCGCGTCGAGGATCTGGCCAAGGTCAAGGGCATCGGCGCGAAAACGATCGAGGCGAACCGCGCCACGATCGTGATCGTCAATCCGCGCGAAGGCGACGGCTCGCGCGGCGGCCTCGACGGCCGAAGTCCGCTCGCGGCGCACTAGCCGGCGCCATGCGACAAGCCGTCGCGCCGGCCGGCCCGGCCGGCGCCGCCGCAGCGGCATGCTAAACTCCGCGCCCGCCCAACGGCGGTCGCACGCATGATCCTCCCTCGCTATCACATCGGCCCGTCGCAGATCACGGGCGCCGGGCAAGGCTTGTTCCTCGACGAGCCGGTGGCGCGTGGCCGCCTGATCACCGCGCCGGATGCGATCCCGCGCGTGTTCACCTTCGACGAAATCATGGCGCTGCCGGATGCGGCGACGCTGCTGCCGGCCACCGTGCGCTGGTTCGAAGACCGCTATACCGTCACGCCCGAATGGCCGGACGAGTGCTACATCAACCATGCATTCGCGCCGAGCGGGCTGTGGCACCTCGGTTTCGTGTTCGCTGCCGCCGATCTCGCCGCCGGCTGCGAAATCACCGTCGACTATCGCCATCTGCTCGCCCCCCGACAGGAAGAAGACTTCCGCGATTCGGCCAGCGGTGAACGCATCGTCGGCTTCACCTGGTTGGAAAGCCTGCGCTCCTCGACGCAGACGCTGGCCGCCCTGCTCGGCTGACTCTCGCGATGATCGACATCCCCACGTTGGAAACCGAACGCCTGCGCCTGACCGCGCTCGGCGACCGCCATTTCGAAGCGTATGCCTCGATGCTGGCCGACCCGAGCAGTACACGCTTCGTCGGCGACGGCGAGCCGCTGGACCGCATGAACGCCTGGCGTTCGATGGCAATGCTGCTCGGTCACTGGGCTCTACGCGGCTACGGCATGTGGGCGGTCGAGCGCAAGGACACCGGCGCATTCATCGGGCGCGTCGGCCTGCACCATCCGGAAGGCTGGCCGGACCTCGAAGTCGGCTGGATGCTGATGCCCGATCAACGCCATCATGGCTACGCCACCGAAGCCGGCCGCGCCGCGCTCGGTTTCGCCTTCGGCACGCTGAAGGCACCGCGTGCGATCAGCTTGATCCGGCTCGAGAACAGCGTGTCCGAACGCGTCGCGCGGCGCCTCGGCGGGCGCCAGGCGACGACCATCGATTTCCTCGGCAACACCACGCTGGTCTACCTTTATCATCCGCCCGAAGCCGACGCCTGAGCGCCGGCGGGGCGCCGCGCGATGAGCCAGTTCCTGCTGAAGACCCTGATCTCCGCACTGCTGATCGCCGGCGCCTCCGAACTTGCGCGACGCTCGAGCGTCGCCGGCGCTCTGCTGGTGTCGCTGCCGCTGACCTCGCTGCTCGCGATCGGCTGGCTGTGGAACGACACGCACGACCCGGCGCGCATCGCCGCATTCACCACCCAAACGCTCTGGCTGGTGCTGCCATCGCTGTTGTTCTTCGTGCTGCTGCCGTTGGCGCTGCGCTTCGGCGTCGCATTCTGGCCCGCGTTCGCACTGGCGACCGGCACGACCGTCATCGCCTACGCCGGCACGCTCGCCCTGCGCGGTGGCTTTGCTTGAACCTGCGCCTGATCCCGGCAAGCGAACGCCGCCGCACGCGCTGGAAAAATGACGGCGGCTGGACCACCGAGATCGCGCGCGATCCGGTGCAGGGCGACGATTTCCGCTGGCGCGTCAGCATCGCGGAGATCGAAACCGACGGACCGTTTTCCGCGTTCCCCGGCGTCGAACGCGATCTGCTCCTGCTCGACGGCAACGGCATCGAACTCGACATCGACCAAGCCATCCCGCAGCGCCTCAGCCGACGTTTCGAACGCGTGCACTTCGCGGGCGAAGCGAACGTCGAATGCCGCCTGCTCGCCGGCGCGACGCGCGACTTCAACGTGATGGCGCGCCGCGATGCGGTGCGCGCGGAAGTGGCCGCGCGGCCGCTGGTCGGCTCGATGTTGCTGTTTGCCGAAGCAGGCGTGGAATGGTTGATCCACGTGCTCGCTGGTCACCTCGACGCGCGTCGCGGCGATCACGCCGTGCGCGCCGAAGCCGGTGCGTCCCTGCACATCGATTTTCGCCGCCGTGAAACGCATGAGAGCGGCCGCATCGTGCTCGACGGCGCCGGTGAACTCGTGCTGACGAAATTCACGACGGTGGACGTCGGCTAGGCCGACGGCAGCGCCCGCCTCAGACGCCAGCCTCGACCCCGGCTCTCGTGCCTAGCTGCAGACCGATCTCGCGCAGCTGCGCATGCGGCGATTGCGCCAGATCGCCAGCGAGGCGCTGCAGGAAAGCCGGCGTCGCAGTCGCTGCGGCGCGGCGCAGCCATTGCGCCGCTGCCGCGAGTTCGCCTCGTGCGGCGAGAATCGAGGCATAGCTGGTCTGGCCGCGAAAATCGCCGCCGATGGCGGCCTTGCGATACCACTCGACCGCGACGGCGGGATCGCGCTCGACTTCCCAGCCTTCGTCGTAATAGCGCCCGACGATGTTCATCGATTTGGCGTGACCGAGCGACGCCGCGCGCCGATACAGCGTCAGCGCCTGCGCGCGGTCGCACTTGACGCCTCGGCCACGCCGCAGCAGTTGCGCGTAGTTGTACAGCCCCCAATCGAGCTCGGCCTGCGCAGCCTTGCGGTACCACGCGGCGGCAAGGTCGAAATTCACCGGCGTGCCATGCCCGAGTTCATGGCAGCGACCGACCATGTTCATCGCCAACGCGTGGCCGCTGTTGCCGGCCAGCGTGTACCAGTACAAGGCTTCGGCCGCGTCGGCCGCGACGCCGCGCCCTTCGGCGAACATCTGCGCATACAGCGCCTGCGCGGCGATGTCGCCCGCCTTGGCGGCGGCTTCGACTTCGCCGGCCGCCGCAGCGGCCGGCTCAGACATCGGACCACTCGCGCAACAGGTTGTGATAGACGCCGGTCAGCTGCACCAGCTCGGGCGCGTCGGGCAGTTTCTGCGTCAGCTGCTGGATCGCTACGTCGAGATCGAACAGCAGGCGCCGCTGCGCGTCCGAACGCACCAGGCTCTGGATCCAGAAGAACGCCGCCACGCGCGCGCCGCGCGTGATCGGCCGCACCTGATGCACGCTGCGGCCGGGATACAGCACCAGGTCGCCGGCCGGCAGTTTGACTTCGTGCGTGCCGAAACTGTCTTCGATGACCAGTTCGCCGCCGTCGTATTCATCCGGGCCGGTGAAGAACAGCGTCGCCGAGAGATCCGTGCGCAGCGGCTGCGCCTGCGCGCCCGAGCGGTCGTAGCGGATCGCATTGTCGACGTGCGCGCCGAACGCCTGGCCGTCTTCGTAGCGGTTGAACAGCGGCGGGAAGACACGTCGCGGCAGCGCGCCGGCGAAGAACGTCGGGTGGCGCCCCAGCGCTGCGAGCACTAGCGCACCGAGCTCGCGCGCGAGCGGATCGTCTTCGGCCAGCTGCCGGTTGCGTTTGGCCTTGACCGATTGGTGACCGGCCGTCGCGCGCCCATCCGCCCAGGCGGCCGACTGCAACGCGCTCCTGCAACGTTGCAGCTGCTCCGCATCGAGCACCTGTGCGACGTGCAGCAGCATCAGCTCAGTACCGCACGAGAATCATCCCGGCCGCGCAGGTGCGGCTGGGATGTGATCGAGGCACGACCTCTTGCGTCAATCGCCGGCATGTCAGAACACGTAGGTCGCCGTCAGCGTGGCCGAGCGCGCATCGCCCGGCGTGCCCCAGGCGATATCGCCACTGGTGCGCACGCGGGTCAGGAACTTCTCGTCGAACACGTTGTTGACGTTCAGCTGCAGGCTGAAGTTGTGGTTGAACTTGTAGGCCACCATCGCGCGCTGCAGCCAGTAGCTGTCGACCGTGTTCAACGCACCGTCCGGATTCGCCGCCGAATGCTGGCTGACGTTGTAGCTGCCGACATAGGTCGCGCCATAGCCGATCTGCCAGGCTTGCGAGAGATCATAGGTCGTCCACAGGCTGAGCGAGTTCTTCGGCGTGCTCAGCAGCGGATCGCCCTTGGTGTAGTCCTGTCCTTGCGATGAAATATAGTTCGAGGCGCCCTGCAGCACCTTGCTCTTCAGGTGCGAGTAGTTGGCGAACACGGACCAGTGTTCGGCCAGCTGGCCGCTGGCGCCGAGCAGCACGCCGTCGACGCGCGCGCGGCCGTCCAGCGTCTGCTGGCCGGACGGATTGTCCGGATTGCCCGGATCAGGCACCTTGTAGTTCTTGCGATCGTTGCGGAACACCGAGCCGGTCAGCGAGAGGCGGCCGTCGAACACGTCCCACTTCGCGCCGAACTCGTAGTTGACCGCCGACTCGGGGTTCACGTCGCAGTTCGCCGTGCCGGTCGTGCTGGTCGCCGTGCACGAGCCGTTCACCGACGCCGCCGACGGCGTCTTCGAATTGCTGTAGGCGACGTATACGCTGGCGTTGTCGACCGGCTTGAAGACCAGACCGCCGCGATAGGAGAACAGGTTGTCGGCGTTCTTCGACGGCGCGTTGGCGCCGGTGATGACGCCGATGTTGCTGTTGTCCGGCGTCGGATTGGCGACCGTCGGCGCGGTGAACGTCTTCACGTTGTAGGTGGTGGAATCGGCATCGCTGCGTTCCCAGCGCGCGCCGAAATTCAGCGACCAGTGCTCGTCGAACTTCACGTTGTCGAACGCGTAGATCGCCGCGTCGTCGAGCGTACCGTCGACCTTCGAGGTCAGCGTGCGATGGCTCGGCCCCGTGTAGAACGAATCCGGATCGCCGATCGGCGTGAACGGGAAATACCCCGGCGCCGCGAACGGATTGGTGCCGTCGTCATTGCGGAACTGGCTGGCGCCGGTCAGCGCGTAGCTTTCATGCGAGAACGACACGCCGGCGACCAGCGTATGCGCGAGTGCACCGGTATTGAAGCTCGAACTGAGGTCGGTCTGGTTGTACAGCAGCTTGTTGGTGGTGTCACGGATGTTGCCGCGCGGTCCGCTCGGCATGTACATGCCCGGCGGCACGACGATCTGCAGCGGCGTACCTGAATTGAGCGTGCACGACGCGCCGCTCGGCTGCAGATTGTTCGGTTCGCAGAACGTGCCCTGCGGCGGATCGACCCGGGTGAACTGGGTGACCTTCTGCGCGCGCGTCAGGTTGCGCAGCGTGAAGTCGTCAGTGAAGTGGTGTTCGATGACATTGGTCAGCGCATCGGAGCGGATCTGCTGCGTGTCGAAATTGCGATAGCCGTAATAGGCCTCGCGATCGACGCCGGGCAGCACGTCGCCCTTGTAGGTCGGAATGCCGTACTGCGGAACGTTGTCGTCGTGCTGATGGAAGTAGCTGATCGTGTCGGTGGTGTCGGTGCCGAGTCCGAACGAGATCGACGGCGCGATACCCCAGCGCTTGAACTGCTCCACATCGCGGCCCGGCACGTCGTTCTCGTGCGCCATCACGTTGACGCGGAACGCGGTGGTGTCGCCGATCTGCTGGTTCGCATCCAGCGTAGTGCGCGCATAGCCGTCGCTGCCGACACCCGCGCCGATCACCGTGCGATCGCCGAGCCACGGCGTCTTGCTGACCAGGTTGATCGAACCGCCGACCGAACCGGAACCGGAATACACCGAGTTCGCGCCGTTGACCAGTTCGACGCGATCCAGATCGAATGGATCGGAGCGCGTGTACTGCGCGCTGTCGCGCACGCCGTCGACGGTGATGTCGTTGCTGCCGGTGAAGCCGCGCAGGTTGATGCTGTCGCCGTAGCCGCCGCCGCCTTCGCCAGCGCCGAACGTGATGCCGGGCAGCGTGCTGAGGATGTCGCGCAGGTTGAGCAGGTTCTGCTCGGCGATGACCTTCTGCGGCACGATCGTGATCGATTGCGGCGTATCCAGCAGCGGCGCGGTCAGCTTCGGCGACGAACCCTGCTTGATCGAGCTGCCTTCGACGGTGACGCTCTGCAGCTCGTTCGCCTTGTTGGTGTCGACCGCATCGGCTGCGGAGCCCGAGTCGCCGGATGCGTCCGGCGCCGCCGTTTCCGCGAGCGCTGGAACGGTGGAGACGAATGCTGTGCCTAATGCAGTGGCTAGCAGACGCTTCGGCGTTGCCTGGCTCGCGGTGATGAACGACGTGGATGACATGGAACCTTCCCTCTGTGAAAAATTCTTTGGCGTTCAGCCGGCGCGCGCGTCGGAACCGCGCAGCTCGGCGAGTGCAACCTTGGATGCCGCAGCAGCCGCCGGTCGCCGGCGCGCCTCGTTGCGCCGGCGCAGCAGCCAGAGCCAGATGCCGCTCAGCGCGAACACCGGCAGCAGCAGCGCGGCGACGGCCATCACGATGCGTCCCGGCCAGCCGGCCAGGCTTCCCGTGTGCAGCGGATAGATCGAGGACACGAAGCGGCGCCCGCGCGGCAGTTCCGCGTACAGCTCGTGCTCGACCTCGGCGCCGTTCGCGGCCTCGAACTTGCGCGTGTTGAACGCGCGCGAATGCGGGCTCGCCGTGGTCAGGTAACGCACTTCGATCGGCGTGCCGGGCTTGCTGGTCAGCATGATCGACGCCTGGCTGGCATCAGGGACGGCCAGACGGAAAGACGTCCATGCGCCGTCGACCGGCAGCAGCGGCGCATCGGTATCGCCGCCCGACGGCTGCGGACGCCGTTGCGGCATCGTTACTCCGGCCATCGAATTGACCGCGTTGCGATAGAAATCGTACGACCACCACAATCCGGTCAGTGCGGAAATCAGGTAGAACGCGAGCAGACACGTGCCGGCGACTGCATGGAACTGCCACCAGAACGCACGCCCCTTCAGCCTGAAATCGATGCGGAACCACGCCGCCAGCGACCCGGCACGCCGCGGCCAGCGCAGATAGAGACCGCTCAGCGCCAGCAGGATCAGAATGGCCGTGCTGGCGCCGACGATCTGCTTGCCGACCGGCCCGGCAGCGAGCGTGCGGTGCAGCTGTTCGGTGGTCTGGAAGAATCCATCGCCGCGTGGTGCGCCGAGCACCTGGCCCGTGTACGGATCGATGCGCAGGTCGTTGCCGCGCTCCTTGCCACGCGCCATGCGGACCGAGACCGCCGTGTCGTCACCCTCCCAAGCGATGCTGCGCGGCTGCGCGTCCGGCTGCGCCGCACGTGCGGCGGCAACCCAGCGATCCGGCGTCAGCGCCGTGCGCCCGGCCGCGTCGATATGCAATTGCGGATTGAGCAGGTGCAGCAGCGGCTCTTCGAAGCCGAGCAGCCCACCGGTAAACCCGGTGACGGCAAGGACGAGCCCGGCAGTCAGCCCGCAAATCCAGTGCAGCCGGAACAGGACGCGCTTGAACGGGACGCGTTTGAAGGACATTGCGGGCTCTCCGTGAGCCGCGCATTCGATCACAAATGAGAATCAGTCGCAATACGTTTTCGCGGTACCTAAACCTTTTGTCATCCCTGTGCGCTCCCTACCATGGCTCGAAAGACCCCGGCCCGGGATCGCTTCTCATGTTGTCAACGAATGCGCCCCAGGCCGCCCGCGCAGCAACGCAGCGCCTAGAATGCCCCGATGCGCGTACTGATCATCGAAGACGACGCCGCCATCGCCGACGCGATCGTCGCCACCTTGAGCTCGGCGGGGCATGTCGTCGACCGGCTCGCCAGTGGCCGCCAGGCCGACAACGCATTGCGCGACCACCCCTACGACCTGATCGTGCTCGACCTCGGCCTGCCCGACGTCGACGGCATCGAGCTGCTGCGCCGGCTGCGCTCGCGCGCGGACGCCGTGCCGGTGCTGGTCGCGACCGCGCGCGAAGCGCTCGAGGAGCGCGTGCGCGCGCTCGATCTCGGCGCCGACGATTATCTGGTGAAGCCATTCGCGCTGCGCGAGTTCGAGGCCCGCGTGCGCGCGCTGCTGCGCCGGCGAACCACCCAGGGCGTGCCCGAACTGCAGCTCGGCCGCCTGCGCCTGGACCTGCCGCGCCGGCGCGCGCATATCGCCGATGCACCGCTGGAACTGACGCCGCGCGAATTCGGCTTGCTCGAAGCGCTCGCCGCGCGCCTCGACCGCGTGATGAGCCGCGAGCAGTTGATCGACGCATTGTGCAGTTGGGACACCACCCTGACCGACAACGGGCTCGACATCGCGGTGTACCGCCTGCGCCGCAAACTCGACGGCAGCGGCGTGCGCATCCGCACCGTGCGCGGGCTCGGCTATCTGCTGGAAGCGGCCGATGGTTGAGGCGGCCGATCCCCGCGCGCCGCCGCGCCCGGCGCGCGACAGTCCGCCGAGCCTGCGCCGCAGCCTGCTGACGATCTTGGCGGTGCCGATGGCGCTGGCCTGGCTCGGCTGCGGCATGCTGATCTACGTGCTCGCGCTGCACTACGCGAACATCAACTACGACCGCTCCCTGCTCGACGGCGCGCACGCGCTGGAACGCTTGATCCGCAGCGATTCCGGCCATCAGGAACTGAGCCCGCAAGCGCGCATCCTGATGGAGTACGACAGCAACGATCCGGGTTTCTACAGCGTGCGCAGCGTGCGCCATGGCGTGCTCGCCGCGAACCTCGAACTGCCGGCACCGCGCAAGCCGCCCGCGGTCGGACAGCCGGCCCAGCTCGACTCCGTCGTGCAGGGCGGCCGCACCTTGCGCATGGCCTCGCTCGCGATTGCGCTCGACGATCCGAACGACGAGATCGTCGTGTCGGTCGCCGAGACGCTGCGCGAGCGCCACGAACTCGCGCGCGAGATCCTCGTCGGCACCTCGCCGATCGTGCTGCTGCTGATCGTCGTCGTGCTGGTGCTGGTGTGGTTCGGTGTCAGCCGCGGCTTGCGCCTGCTCGATCCGTTGACCGAACAAATCGCGCAGCGCCGTGCGCGCGACCTTTCCCCGCTCGACCAGACCCACGTGCCGGTCGAGATCCGCCCGCTGACGCAGACGATCGACGCGCTGTTCGTACGCCTGCGCGAACTGCTGGACCTGCAGGAGCGTTTCATCGCCGATGCCGCGCACCAGCTGCGCACGCCCCTGGCCGGCTTGCGCCTGCAGGCCGAACGCGCGCTGGCCGATCCGCGTCCCGACAGCGTGCGCGATGCGCTGGTCCACGTCGAACGCTTGTCCGCCGGGGCCGGACGTGCGGCGGGCCAGCTGCTCGCGCTGGCGCGCGCGCAGACCTCGAGCGAGGACGATGCCACGCGTAACGCGGTCGATCTAGCGCGGCTCGTGCGCGATTACGTCGGCGAACGCGTGCCGGACGCGCTGTACGCGCGCATCGATCTGGGCTACGAGGGTCCCACCGCCGGCGCCGAAGTCAACGGCGATCCGGTGATGCTGCGCGAGGTGCTGGTCAACCTCATCGACAACGCGCTGAACTATGCCGGCGAGAACGGCACCGTGACGATTGCCGTCACCCGCGAAGTGCGCACGATCGCGCTCGCGGTCGAGGACGCCGGGCCGGGGGTCGACGCCGAATGGTGGCCACGCCTCGGCGAACGCTTCTTCCGCCCGCCCGGCAGCCGCCGCGAGGGTTCCGGACTCGGCCTTGCGATCGTGCGCCGTATCGCCGAGCGGCATGGCGCTGCGGTGGTGTTCGATCGCGGCCGCGACGGCCGCGGTTTGTGCGTCACGCTGCGTTTCCAGATCGCCGATCCAGGCCACGCTTGACGCGCGCCCGAACGCGCGGCGCCGTGCCAGCGCTTCGTCCGCTCAGTCCCAGCGGTCGTCGCGCGTGTAGACGCTGCCCTGCTCCACCTTGACCGGAAATTTCGCGGTCGGCTCGTACGCCGGCGGGCACAGTACGGCGCCGGTCGTGACGTCGAAGCGCGCGCCATGACGCGGGCATTCGATCTCGTGTCCTTCGATGATGCCGCCGGTCAATTCGCCGCCGTCGTGCGTGCAGACGTCCTCGATCGCATACAGCTCGCCATCGATGTTGAACACGGCGATCGATGTGTCGCCGTCATAAACGCTGCGATACTCGCCGGGCAGCAGTTCGGCCGTCTTGCACACCTCGATCCATCCGCTCACGACGCGGCTCCCGCTCGATCGCGCAGCCTGCGTGCGCGGACGACGACGTTGGCATGCACCGGATACCCTTTCATGGCAGCAGGGATTTCAACAGCACCTCGAAACGCAGGTCGTCTCGCTTGGGAATACCGAAGCGTTCGTCGCCATACGGAAACGGCCTGAACACGCCGCTGCGCCGGTAGCCGCGCCGTTCGTACCAGGCGACGAGCTCGTCGCGGATCGAGATCACCGTCATCTGCATTTCGCGGCACTGCCACTCCGCCCGCGCGATGCGCTCGGCCTCGGCCAGTACGGCGCGCCCGATCCCGCCGCCCTGCAGATGCGGACGCACCGAGAACATGCCGAAGTAGCCGGCATCGCCCTGCTTCTGGACGTGCGCGCAGGCGAGCAACTCGCCGCCGGATTCGGCCAACAGCACCTTGCACTGCGGCTTGGCGAGTACGTCCGCGACGGTGAGCGGATCGGTGCGCTGCCCATCGAGCATGTCGGCTTCGGTCGTCCAGCCCAGCCTGCTGACATCGCCGCGGTAGGCCGACTCCACGAGCGCGACGATCGCTCCGATGTCGGCAGCGGACGCTGCGCGAAACTGCAGGGAAGGCGATTCGGCCGCAGCGCTCATGCGAGGTCCTGCTCGGTCGTCGTGTGCGGCTGCCCGGCCAGCGCCGCGCGCAACGTCGCCCATGGCAGTTGCGCGCATTTGCGCCGCGCCGGATGACGCTGCAGCTCGGCCATCGCGTTCAGATCGCCGAGGCCGCTGTCGACGCCGGCGCCGTCGATGATCCGCTCGAAACGCTGCGCGACGAGCGTCACCTCGGCTGCGTCCAGCCCGCTCACCAGCTCGCTCAGCATCGAGGCGGTCGCCGTGGTGATCGCGCAGGCTTCGCCGGAAAATCGGATTGCGGCGATGCGCCGATCCGGCGAACAGGCGAGCTCGACGCGCAAGGCATCGCCGCAGAGCGCATTGACACCGTCTGCCGCGTGCGTGCAGCCGTCCAGGCGGCCGCGATTGCGCGGGTTGCGATAATGATCGAGGACGACCTGCGGATACAGCGCGGCGGCGGGCATGAGGCGATTCTAGCGAGTTGCGCCTGCCGTGATCAGGCGAGCAGCTGGCGCACCTTGCCGATCGCCGCGACGCAGCGATCGATTTCCGCGCGCGTGTTGTAGAACGCCAGCGAGATGCGCGCAGTCGCCGGAACACCATAGAAGCGCATCAAGGGATGCGCGCAGTGGTGGCCGGAGCGCACCGCGACGCCTTCGTGGTCGAGCAGGGTCGCCAGATCGTGCGCATGCGCGCCGTCGATCAGGAACGAGATCACCGCGGTTTTCTCGCGCGCCTCGCCGAAGATGCGCAAACCCGGAATCGTCTTCAGCGTCGCGGTCGCGTAGTCGCGCAGCTCGGCTTCATACGCCGCGATGCGCTCGCGGCCGATCGATTCGACGTAGTCGAGCGCGGCGCCGAGACCGACGAAGCCGGCGATGTTCGGCGTACCGGCCTCGAAACGATGCGGCGGGTCGGCGAAGGTGGTACCTTCGAAGCGCACTTCGCGGATCATCTCGCCGCCGCCGAAGAACGGTGGCATGTCGGCCAGCAATTCCTTGCGCGCCCACAACGCGCCGGTGCCGGTAGGGCCATACAGCTTGTGCCCGGTGATCGTGTAGAAATCGCAGCCTAGCGCGCGCATGTCCAGCGGCAGATGCGGCGCCGCCTGCGAACCGTCGACCAGCAGCGGAATGCCGCGCTTGCGCGTCGCCCGCGCGAGTTCGGCGATCGGGTTGATCGTGCCAAGCACATTGGAAACGTGGGTCACGGCGGCCAGCTTGACGCTCGGCGTCAGCGCGTCGATGAACTGCTCGACGATCAGCTCGCCGCGCTCGGTGATCGGCGCGACTTTCAGCTTTGCGCCCGTATGCGCGCAGACCAGCTGCCACGGCACGATGTTGGCGTGATGCTCCATCGTGGTGACGAGGATCTCGTCGCCGGCTTCGAGGCGCGGCATCGCGTAGCTGTAGGCGACCAGGTTGATCGCCTGCGTGGTGCCGCTGGTCAGCACGATCTCGTCGGGCGTCGCCGCACCGATGAAACGCGCCAGCTTGTTGCGCGCGCCCTCGTAGGCCGCCGTCGCTTCCTCGCCGAGCTGGTGCACGGCGCGCGCGACGTTCGCATTGGTCTCGCGATAGAAATGATCGACCGCTTCGATCACCACGGCCGGCTTCTGCGACGTATTGGCGTTGTCGAAGTAGATCAGCGGCTTGTCGTGCACGCTGCGCGCGAGCAGCGGAAAATCCTTGCGGATGCGCTCCACGTCGAAAGGCAGGTCGAGCGTGCGGGCTTCAGCGTTCATCGAAATCTCCTGGTGCCGCGTCGCGCAGATCCTCGCGATCGCCGTGGCTGCACGGCGCGGAAACGACGAGGAAATGCACATCGGCTGCGGATTCGTTGCGGAAACAGTGCGCCGCACCCGGCGGCACGTGCAGGCCTTGTGCGGCACACACGGCATGGCGGACGCCATCGACTTCGATGACCGCCTCGCCGTCGAGCACGTAGAAGAACTGGCGCGAGCGTGCATGCCGGTGCGGCGTCTCGGCGGCGCCCGCCGGGACCCGTTCGCGGACCACGCTGAGATCGTCGCGCGCCAGCAGATGCCAGCCATCGCAGACGCCGCCCCAGACGTAATGGTCGGCCGAGTCGATCGCGATCGCGGCGGTCGCGTTCATGCGCCGGCGCCGCCAGCGGGAATGCGCGTATCCAGCAATGCCTCGATGCGCTCGCGCAAATCCGTCTGCGCGAGACCGGCGAACACGCTGCGGCAGAACGCACCGATCAGCAGGCCGCGCGCGGCCTCCAGCGGCAGGCCGCGCGAACGCAGATAGAACAGCGCGCGCTCGTCGAGCTGACCGACCGTCGCGCCATGCGCCGCCTTCACTTCGTCGGCGTAGATTTCGAGCACCGGCTGCGTGTCGATCTCCGCGTGCGGCGACAGCAGCAGATTCTTGTTGCTGAGCTGCGCGTCGGCACCGTCGGCGCCGGCCGCGACCGTGATCGCACCATGGAAGATGCCGCGCGAGCGCTGGTCGGCGACTCCGCGCCAGACGATATCGCAGGCCGTGTCGCGTGCGCCGTGCCGTACGTCGAGATGCACATCGGCATGCTGGCGTCCGCGCAGCGCGAAGACGCCGCGCGAATCGAAGCGCGAGTGCGCGCCGACGAGTTCGACGCCGAGGTCGAAGCGCTGCAGGCGTCCGCCGAGAATCGCGTGGGCGACGGCGTAACAAGCATCGTCGTCGACCGTCGCCTGTGTGCGCCGATACAACGACGCCGAATCCGGCAGATCGCTGAGCGTGGTGACGTGAACCGCGGCGCGCGCGGAGACATGGATGTCCGTCATGATCGCACCGAGCACATCGGCTCCGGCCTCGCCGACATGCTGCTCGATCAGGCTCGCGTTGCCGGCGGGCACATGGATTTCGCTGGTCGCCTGCCAGCGGCTCGGCTGCATGCCGGGCACGTTCGCATAGACCAGATGCAGCACGCCGTCGAACGCGGCGCCGATCGTCAGCACGACACGCCGATCGGACGCCTGTTCGATCATCAATGCATCGTCCAGAAGGCTTGCATCGGAACAAGTCTGCGAATACGCGCCGTTGACGAACACCAGCCGGCGTCCCGTGCTCTGCGGCCATTCGAACTGCGCGCGCAGCGAAGCGGAGACGCTCGCCTGCGCGTCGGCGTCGATGAAGTCGTGCTGCGACAATGCACGCAGCGCCGCCTTGCTGTAGCGCCAGGATTCCTCGCGCTCGCGCGCGTCGCCGGTACCGTAGCTGTCGAGAAGGGCCGCGTTCACTAGGCCGCTCCGGCCAGTTTGCGCTCGGCGATCCAGGCGTAGCCTTGTTCTTCCAGCCGGTGTGCAAGCGACTTGTCGCCGCTCTCGACGATGCGGCCGTCGGCGAGCACGTGCACGACGTCGGGGACGATGTAGTCGAGCAGACGCTGGTAATGCGTGATCACGATGAAGGCGCGTTCGGACGCGCGCATCGCGTTGACGCCGTCGGCGACCATCTTCAGCGCATCGATGTCGAGACCGGAATCTGTCTCGTCGAGGATCGCGAGCTTCGGCTCCAACAGGGCCATCTGGAAGATTTCGTTGCGCTTCTTCTCGCCGCCTGAGAAGCCTTCGTTGACGGCGCGATGCAGCAACTCGTCCTTCAGATGCAGCACCGCGAGCTTCTCGCGCACACGCTTGAGGAACTGCATCGAATCGAGCTCGCTCTCGCCGCGCTGTTTGCGCTGCGCATTCAACGCAGCGCGCAGGAAATAGGTGTTGTTGACGCCCGGAATCTCGACCGGGTACTGGAACGCGAGAAACATGCCGGCGGCGGCGCGTGCTTCCGGCTCGAGCGCGAGCAGGGGCTTGCCGTCGAACTCGATCGTGCCTTGCGTGACTTCGTAGCCTTCGCGCCCTGCCAGCACATTGCCGAGCGTCGATTTGCCGGCGCCGTTCGGCCCCATGATCGCGTGCACTTCGCCGGCATTCACCTCGAGCGAAATGCCTTTGAGGATTTCCTTGCCGGCGACGCTGACGTGGAGGTTTTCAATCTTGAGCATGGATGGCACTTTCTGTCGGAATGTGGATCGAGGGACGACTCGCGCGGCGCAGCGTCAGCGGCGCGCTGGCGTCGATGCCGGCGTTCGCTCGGGCGAAACTTGGCAGTAGGCCGGCTTTTCGCCGGCCTGGGCAGACTGGCGCGCGATGTCGCAATCGAGATGGATCGCCGACTTCCTGCCGTTGACGAGTTCGACGGTGAAGAGCTTCGTCACCCCATCGCCGCGCGTACCGAGCTCCAGCCACTGCGCCGGATACGCGCCGTCGACTCGCGTTTGGTCGTCGTCCGTGCGCGCCGGCTGCACTGCTCCCAGCGTCGGAAGATAAAACCGCCCATCGAAGTCGGCATAGGCGCACTGGCGGATTTCCGTGCCGGCGCTGCGCAGGCAGACATTGCCCAACGCGATCGGCTGGCCGCCGCGCGTCAGACGGCCGGTGATGCTGGGCGCGTACTTCGATGCGTCCTTGTCCGCGGCGAGCACGTCCGTGCCGACGAGAAGCAGCAGCGAAAGCGCGATCGTCGATTTCATCCGACCGCGCCCTCCAGCGATACTTCGAGCAGTTTCTTCGCCTCCACCGCGAACTCCATCGGCAGCTCCTTGAAGACCTGCTTGCAGAAACCGTCGACGATCATCGAGACGGCGTCTTCCTCGCCGATGCCGCGGCTGCGGCAGTAGAACAGCTGGTCGTCGGAAATCTTCGAGGTGGTCGCCTCGTGCTCGACGATGGCGCCGGGGTTCTTCACCTCGATGTACGGAAACGTGTGCGCGCCGCAGCGCTTGCCGATCAGCAGCGAATCGCACTGCGTGTGGTTGCGCGCGCCTTCAGCGCCCTTCTCCACCTTGACCAGACCGCGATAGGTGTTCTGGCCGCGGCCAGCGCTAATGCCTTTGGCGACGATCTTCGACTTGGTGTTCCTGCCGATGTGGATCATCTTGGTGCCGGTATCGGCCTGCTGGCGATGATGCGTCAGTGCGACCGAGTTGAACTCGCCGACCGAATCGTCGCCGCGCAGGATGCAGCTCGGATATTTCCAGGTGATCGCCGAACCGGTCTCGACCTGGGTCCAGGAAATCTTACTGCGCGCGCCGCGGCAGTCGCCGCGCTTGGTGACGAAATTGTAGATGCCGCCGACGCCGTTCTCGTCGCCCGGATACCAGTTCTGCACGGTCGAATACTTGATGCTCGCATCATCCAGCGCGACCAGCTCGACCACCGCCGCGTGCAGCTGGTTCTCGTCGCGCATCGGCGCCGTGCAGCCCTCCAGATACGACACGCTGGCGCCTTCCTCGGCGATCAGCAAGGTGCGTTCGAACTGGCCGGTGTCGCGCGCGTTGATGCGGAAATACGTGCTGAGCTCCATCGGGCAGCGCACGCCCTTCGGCACGAAGACGAAGCTGCCGTCGGAGAACACGGCCGAATTCAGTGCCGCAAAATAATTGTCGCCGGTCGGAACGACGCTGCCGAGGTATTTACGCACCAGCTCCGGATGCTGGCGGATCGCATCGGAAATCGAACCGAAGATCACGCCGGCGTCAGCCAGTTCCTTGCGGAACGTGGTGCCGACCGACACCGAATCGAACACCGCGTCGACCGCGACACCGGCCAGGCGGGCGCGTTCGTGCAGCGGGACCCCGAGCTTGTCGTAGGTTTCCAGCAGCTTCGGATCGACCTCGGCGAGCGACTTCGGCCGATTCTTCGGCTGCGAAAAGTAACTGATGGCCTGGAAATCGATCGGCGCGATATCGAGTTTGGCCCAGTGCGGCGGCGTCATCGTCAGCCAGTGGCGATACGCCTGCAGACGCCACTCGGTCATCCATTCCGGCTCGTTCTTGCGCGCCGAAATCGCGCGCACGACATCCTCACTCAAACCCGGCGGCAGGCTCTCGCTTTCGATATCGGTGACGAAGCCGGCGTCGTAGCGGCGATTCATCGCTGCGACGACGGCTTCGTTGCCGGCCGACAGCGGTTCGCGTTCGCGCAATTCGTGTTCCATTTCGATTCGTTCGGTGGCCATGATGGAAAGGGCTGCCTTGGGATTCATGCCGTCGCGACGCGCAACGGAATCGCTGCGCTGCGTCGTGGCGGCGGCTTGACCATGTCGGCCAGACTCACTTCGGCGAGTGCGCCGGCGATCGCCTGGCTGATGCGCTGCCAGTTCACGCGCACGCCGCAGTGGGGCTCGTGTCCGCAGCTGCCCGCGTGCGCGCTGCATTCGGTCATGCCGATCGGGCCTTCCATCGCGGTCACGATGTCGGCGATCGAGATCTGCTCGGGCCGGCGCGCCAGCCGGTAGCCGCCGTTGATGCCGCGCGTCGATACGACCAGTTCGGCCTGTGCGAGCTGTTTCAGCAGCTTGCTCACCGTCGGCACTTCAAGGCGCGCGCGCTCGGCCAGCACCTGTGCGCTGAGCACGCCGTCGCCCGCGGTCGCGAGACAGGTCATCACGACGGTGGCGTAGTCGGTGAGTTTGCTGACGCGAAGCATGGGGACGGGCGGCAGGCCAGATCGGCTAATTGGGACTGAAATAGTACTATTTAGCGCGATGAGGGTCAAACCGCTGCCGGCTCGCTAAACTGGCGCGGAATCTTCCGCAGGAAAAGCGCTGAGTGCAGACGCAGGACCGCCACGACGCCTTGAGGCGTTTCGCCGAACGCGAGTTCACCGCCAGCGGGCTCGCCATCCAGCCGGCGTCGGCCGATGCGAGCTTCCGCAGCTACTGGCGCGCGACCGATGCAGCCGGAACGACGCGCGTCATCATGGACGCGCCGCCGGCGCAGGAGGACGTCGGCCCCTGGCTCGAGATCGGCACGCGCCTGCGCGCCATCGGCCTGCACACGCCCGCGGTGCTCGCGGTGGATCGTGCGCAAGGATTCATCCTGATGGAGGACCTCGGCGCGCGCGCCTATCTGCCGGAATTGAATGCGCACACGGTGGATGCGCTGTATGCCGATGCGCTGGATGCGTTGCTGCGCATGCAGACGCGGGCCGATGCGCGCGGCTTGCCGGTGTTCGACGACGCCTTCGTGCGCATGGAGCTGGAGCTGATGCCGCAATGGTTCCTGCAGCGCCACCTCGGCCTCGACATGGGCGCCGACGTACGTGCGATGCTCGATACAGCGTTTTCCACGTTGACCGACGTCGTACGCGCGCAGCCGCAGGGCTTCATGCATCGCGACTTCCACAGCCGCAACCTCATGCTCGTCGAGGATGGGACCTTCGAGCGCGGCCATTCGAGAGCGGCCTCAGCGAGTCTGCGGAATCCCGGCATCATCGACTTCCAGGGGGCCGTGGTCGGCCCGATCAGCTACGACATCGCTTCGCTCCTGCGCGACTGCTACGTCGCCTGGGAGGCCGAGCGCGTCGAGGGCTGGCTCGAAAGGTACCGGCTGCGCGCCGCAGGCGCCCATCTGATCGACGTGCAGACCGATGCCGTGCAGTTCCGCCGCTGGTTCGACTTGACCGGCCTGCAGCGCCATCTGAAGGTGCTCGGCCTGTTCTGCCGGCTCTGGTATCGCGACGGCAAGGCACAGTACCTCGCCGACCTGCCGCTGGTGTGGCAGTACGTGATCTCCGTCGCGCGCAGCCATCGCGACTTGGCGCCGTTGGCCGACTTGCTCGAACGCACGCTGGGTAACCGCGATATCACGCAGCCGGCCGGACCCCGCGCATGACGATCCGCTACGCGCTGATCTTCGCGGCCGGCCGCGGCGAGCGCATGCGTCCGCTGACGGACACGACGCCGAAGCCGCTGCTCGACGCCGGCGGCCGTCGCCTGATCGAGCATCATCTCGACAAGCTCGCGGCGGCGGGCGTCGAACACGTCGTCATCAATACTTCGCATCTCGCCGAACAGTTTCCGGCCGCGCTCGGGGACGGCTCGCGCTGGGGTGTTTCGATCCGTTACAGCTACGAAGGCACGCAACCATTGGAAACCGGCGGCGGCATGTTGCGTGCGTTGCCTTTGCTCGGAACGGCGCCGTTCATCGCAGTCAGCGCGGACATCGTCAGCGACTACGACTACACCGCATTACCGGCGGAGCCCGCCGCGCTTGCGCATCTGGTGATGGTGCCGAATCCAGAGTTTCATCCACGCGGCGATTTCTGGCTGGACGGCACGCGGCTCAACGAGGATGGCGCCGGCGAACGCCTGACCTTCGGCAATATCGGCGTCTATCGGCACGAATTCATCGCGGCGCACGCCGATGGCTGCTTCAAGCTGCTGCCGCTGTACCAGCAAGCGATGCGCGAGGGTCGTCTCGGCGGCGAACGCTACGACGGCTGCTGGCGCAATATCGGTACGCCGCTGCAGCTGAGCGAGCTCGCGCGGCAGGGTCCTCATCTCGCGTAAGCGCTCGCCCTAGGGCGAATCGCCCATCAAGCTGCGCAGAAACGGAATCGTCACGCGCCGCTGCGCGGCCAGCGAAGCGCGATCGATGCGGTCGAGCACGGCCAGCAGCGAACCGAGGTCACGCCTCCCGCGTGCGAACAGCCAGTCGAGCACGCCGTCGTCGAGTTCAATGCCGCGCACTTGAGCACATTCGCGCAGCAAGGCGCGCCGTGCCGCTTCATCGAGCGGCTTCAGCACGATCTGCGTGCAGGCGGACAGGCGCGACACGAGATCCGGCAAACCGATGCCGAGCTGGGTCGGCGGCGCGCTAGCGGCGAACAGCAAGGTCGTCTTTTCTGCGCGGCAGCGGTTGTAGAGATCGAACAGCGCATGCTCGGCCTCGCGCTCGCCGGCGATCGCGTCGAGGTCGTCGATCGCCAGCAGCGCACTGCCGCCGAAGCCGCGGATCGCTGCGGCGCGCGGTGCCGGCAGCGTCGCCAGGGACAAATACTGCGCGCTGCGCTCGCTCGCGTTCGCCTCCGCGCAGGCGGCGATCAGCAGATGGGTGCGGCCACTGCCGGAAGGTCCGGCGAGATAGACCCACGATGTATCGGTACCGCACGCGACCGCGCGCAGCAGCTCGACCGCCGTGCCATTGCCGGCCGCGACGAAGCTTTCGAATCGCTGGTGCGCCGGCCAGCGCAATGCGAGCGGCAGCTGCCCCGTCATGGCTCCGCGGGTGGCCTGACGATGACGTTGGCGGCGCGCTCGATGATCAGCGTGGACGGCGCGACGATTACGCCGTCGTCGTCCGGCACGATGATGGTCGGCTCCGCGCGCGTGTTGTACAGCTCGCTGTCGGTGTAGCGCTCGTGCAGATAGCGCAGCAGCACCATCACTACCGAGGCTACCGGCAGCGCCAGCAGCACGCCGAGGAAGCCGAACAGTTCGCCGCCGGCGAGCACGGCGAAGATCACCGCGACCGGATGCAGGCCGATCTTCTCGCCGACCAGACGCGGCACCAGTACATAGCCTTCGAGCGTCTGCCCGACGACGAATACGCCGAGCACGAGCAGCACGTGGAACCAGTCCTGGTACTGCACCAGGGCCGCGATCACGCCCATCACGATGCCGGTGATCGCGCCGAGATACGGCACGAAACTGATCAGCCCCGCGACCATGCCGATCAACGGACCGACGCTGACGCCGACCAGCCACAACGACACACCGTAGAACACGCCGAGCGCAACCATCACGCTGAGCTGGCCGCGCAGGAACGCGCCGAGCACGTCGTCGGATTCGCGCGCCAGCCGCATGACCACCGGCTCGACCGAGCGCGGAATCAGCACCCGCAAACGCGCGACCAGCACGTCCCAGTCGCGCAGCAGGTAGAACGCGACGACCGGGATCATGACCAGGTTCAAGATCCAGCCGACCACCGCCAGACCGGACCTCGACACGCGCGCGATCGTGCTCGCCACGAACCCGCCGGCTTCCTTCCAGTTGGCCTGCAGCGCGTCGATGATCTTCTGTGTGTCGAGGATGTCCGGCGAGATGCCGAAGCGTTCCTGCAGCCACGGCGTTGCACGCGTCTGGAACCAGTCGACCCAGATCGGCAGTTGGATCAGGAAATTGCTGATCTGGCGTTCGATGAAAGGCACCAGCACCAGCACGATCGCGACCACGATGATCAGCACGACGAGGAACACCACGCTCACCGCAAGGCCGCGGCCGATGCGCGGTTCGAGCCGGTCGACGACCGGATCGAGCAGGTAGGCGAACAGGGCGGCAGCGACGAACGGCATCAGCACCGGCGCCAGCAGATAGATGATCGCGCCGAGTACGCCGAGCAGGATCAGCCACTGCCAGCGCAGGTCCAGACCGCGGTGATGAATGCTGTCGTTCACTGCCGGCTTCCCTCGCGCGCCTGCCCCGCGCGGCGCGCGCGGCCACCCCAGATGACCATGTAATGCAGGCCGCTGGCAAGCGTGCAGGCGGCGGTGAACACGATCAGTCCCGAACGCAGCAGCGGCGCCAGCGGCATCCAGCCGGACAAATGCAGCAACTCGATCAGCACGAACCCGATCTGCACCAGGGTCGTCCACTTCGACAACTGGCTCGGCGACGCGTCGAAGCGGCCGATCAGGAAGTGATACGCGGTGGCGCCGGCAACGATCACCAGGTCGCGCCCGACCACCACGATCGCCAGCCAGACGGGAATCGCACCGACCAGGGCCAGGGTGATGAACGTCGCCGTCAGCAGCAGTTTGTCGGCGATCGGATCGAGCATGCCGCCGATCCAGCTCTGCCAGCCGAACCGCTTGGCCAGGAACCCGTCGACCGCGTCGCTGAGGCCGGCGGCCGCGGCGATCAGCAGCGCGCCGTCGTAGCGCGCAGCGAGGATCAGCCAGCACAGCGGCACCACCAGCAGGATGCGCAGAGCGGTGATCAGATTGGGAAGATGGCGCAGCATCGCTGCCAGCAGGTCGTGAGGTTGCTCACGGACTCAATGCGAGCGTCGCATCGATGCCGTCGGCCTTGGTCGACGCAGCGACGACGCCGAGCGTGCGCTCCATGCCGACCACGTCGAGGAACTTGGGCAGATCCGTCGCCAGCGACAGCTTCACCAGGATGCCGTCCTCGTGCGCTGCGAGCGGCTGCGCGCCGCGCACGAAGTTGCTGCGACCGAGGTAGCCGATCACGCGCGCGTAGTCGTTCGCATTGCGGATGCCGCCGATCCACACGGTCGCCTCGCTCGGCGCCTCTGCCGCGGCCGCGGCGTCGACGCTGCCGGCGCCGATGCCGAGCCTGCGCAGCAACTGGTCGACCGCGTTGCTGTCGAACTGCGCGATCAAGGTCATCTTCGCACTGCCGTCATCGCCGTTGCCCGGATTGCGCCGGTACTGGTACTGCAACACGTAGCGCTCGGCCTGCGCGACCGCCTTGGAGACATCGGCGCGCGCGAGCACGCCGGAATCGCCGGTCTGCGCAATCACCACGTTCGCCAGCGCGGTCTTCAGCGCTTCGCTGCGTTCGGCGTCCGACTGCGAGTTGACCGGCGCCTCGCCGGTGTACGAACCGGGCGCGGCCCACCCCGCCAGCGGGACGAGCAGCAGCAGGGCGAAACCGAGCAGGCGCAGCGGGAAACCGGATCGCACGTTCGTAGTCCGTTACTGCAGAAGTGGCGCAAGTCTGCCCAAAGCCTGCCGGTACGTCCATGGCGCGGCAGGCGCGCCCAAGCCGGGTGCTATCATGCGCGCCCCCGAAAACCAGCGTCCGCTCATGTCCGCCGACCTCGAATCCCTCAGTTACCGCGCCGCCGGCGTCGACATCGACGCGGGCAACGAAGTCGTCGAGCGGATCAAGCCGCTGGTCAAGCGCACGTTCCGGCCGGAGGTCATGGCCGGTCTCGGCGGCTTCGGCGCATTGTTCGAACTGGCCGGACGCTACAAGGAGCCGGTGCTCGTCTCCGGCACCGACGGCGTCGGCACCAAGCTGAAGCTGGCGCAGACGCTCGGGCGGCATGACACCATCGGCATCGATCTGGTCGGCATGTGCGTCAACGACGTGCTCGTGCAGGGCGCCGAGTCGCTGTTCTTCCTCGACTATTTCGCCACCGGCAAGCTCGATGTCGACACCACCGTCAGCGTCGTCGGCGGCATCGCCAAGGGCTGCGAACTCGCCGGCTGCGCGTTGATCGGCGGCGAAACGGCCGAAATGCCGGACATGTACCCGCCGGGCGAATACGACCTCGCCGGCTTCTGCGTCGGTGCGGTGGAAAAGTCCGCGCTGATCGACGGCAGCGCGATCCAGGCCGGCGACTCGATCATCGGCATCGCTTCCAGCGGCGCGCATTCGAACGGCTATTCGCTGATCCGCAAGATCGTCGCGCGCGCCGGCGCCACGGTCGACAACGGCGGTTTCGATCTCGACCTCGGCGGCGTCAAGCTGGCCGATGCGCTGATGGCGCCGACGACGATCTATGTGAAACCCATTCTGCAGTTGTTGGAGCAGCAGCCGGTCCACGGCATGGCGCACATCACCGGCGGCGGCCTCAAGGAAAACATCATCCGCGTCGTGCCCGACGGGCTCGGCATCGCGCTCGACAGCAGCCGCTGGTCGATGCCGGTGCTGTTCGACTGGCTGCAGCGCGAAGGCCGCGTTGCGCGCGACGAGATGTGGCGCACCTTCAATTGCGGCATCGGCTACACCCTGATCGTCGCGCAGGCGCAGAGCGACTCGACCATCGCGGCGCTGAAGGCGCTCGGCCTGGATGCGGTCGCGATCGGCGAGATCGTTGCGGCGGACGGCGGCGAGCGCGTGCATATCGCGTGAGCGGACGCGGAGCGCGGCGGACAGCCGGCGCACTTCACGACGTGTAACAAACTTTGCAACGCATTACGCGCGCGACCTTGCCGCAACGACGACGGCGGTCGTAGCATGGCTTGGCGATGCGCATCGGCGCGCTTGTCGAACAGCGTGCTGCGGATCGCCGCGATCAAGTAGGACGGACGATGAATCGCTTCCTGCACACCTGCGCAATGCTGCTCGCCATCGCTGCGTGCGTGGCGGCCGACGCCGCGGTCCCCACCGATTTCGCCGTTTCGACCGATCGCCTGTCGTTTCGTCCGACCACGGCCTTGCACAAGGGCGATCGCTTGCAGGTGTTGTCGCCGTATCTGAGCCCGGACGACGTCGTCGTGCTGGCGCGCTGCATGGACGACTGCCGGAGCAGCGAGATCGTACGCTCCTGGGACAGCGGCCACGGGCGTGCGCACGGACCCGATCTGCTCGAGTTCGTCACCATCGCGCAGGACGGCGACTATTTCTTCGCGCCGAACCAGATTCCGCAATCGCTGCGCACGCGCAACGCAATCGGCTGCAAGCGCAGCTTGCCGCAGCATGTACTGTGCGGCGATGCGCGCAGTCTGACGATCACCGAAACGAAGGCCACGCCGGAGCTGTTCCGCGCGCGCCTGAGCTCGGGCAGCTGGATCTGGGTACGCCGGGTCCGCGTGGGCGACCCCGAACCGCGTCGCGGCGGCGACGCCGGCAATGCGCTTGCCCTCGTCGGGGTGCCGTGACTGCGGAGCTTTTGCGGCGGCGACCGCTGCGCATCGTCGGCTTCGCCTCGGGACGCGGCAGCAACTTCGGCGCGCTGATCGCGGCGCAGCGCGAGCAGGCTTTGCCGGTCGAACTGTGCGCCTTGCTGTCGGATCGCGGCGACGCCGCAGCGCTCGCTGTCGCACGCCAGGCAGGCGTCGAAGCCATCGCGATGCGGCCGCACGACCACGCCGACCGAAGCGCATTCGACCGCGCCATCTTCGATCGCGCCGCGCAGTTCCTGCCGGACCTGATCGTGCTCGCCGGCTACATGCGCATCATCGATCCTGGCGTTGTCGCCGCCTGGCAAGGCCGCATGATCAACATCCACCCTTCCCTGCTGCCGAACCATCGCGGTTTGCACACGCATCGCCGCGCGCTCGAAGCGGGCGACCGCGAACACGGCGCCAGCGTGCACTACGTCACCGCCGAGCTCGATGGCGGTCCGACCATTGCGCAAGCCGCGATTCCGATCCGCGCCGGCGACACGCCCGAAGCGCTGGCGGCGCGACTGCTGCCGCAGGAGCATCGGCTGCTCGTCGCCAGCGTCGCCCTGATCGCAAGCGGGCGCGTGGCCATGGCCGGCTCCGGCATCGTCTTCGACGAGGCACCGCTCGCTGCGCCGTTGCGTTTGGGCGCGGATGGCTCGCTCGCGTGAGCAGTCATTCAGCCGCCTGCAGCGACACTGCGCCGCCGCCTCCGGGAATCCGTTGATGAAAATTCTGCTCGCCGCCGTCACCTTGAATCTTGCCGCGCTGGCGCCGGCCCTGGCTGCCGAGTCGCCGCTGAAGCCGTTTCACGCCGAATACGCTACCCTGCAGAACGACAGCGAACTCGGCCGCACCACGCTCGATCTGCACGACAACGGCGACGGCAGCTGGACCTTGCGCAGCGAAACGAACGGCACCGCCGGCCTCGCCAAGATCGCCGGCATTCACATCGTGGAGACGTCGCGCTTTCGCTGGCAGAACGGCCGCCCGCTCGCGCTCGCCTACGACTACAAACAGGACGGCGGTTTCAAGCAGCGCACGCGCCGCGCCGATTTCGACTGGAAGGCGAACGAAGTGCGCGTCGACGAAAACGGCGAATTCAGTTATCCAACCGTGCCCGGCCTGATCGACCGCCAGTCCGTCACCCTGGCGCTCGCCAGCGACTTGTTGCGCGGCGCGACGAGCTTCGACTACAAGGTCGCCGTCAAGGACCACGTCGAGGACACGCGCTACACGCGTGGTCCGAGCGAATCGCTGACGGTGCCGGCCGGTACGTTCAAGACGCAGGTCATGCAGAACGCCGGCGATGCCGGCGACGACCGCCGTCGCGTCGCGCGCAGCTGGTTTGCCGAGTCGCTCGGCTGGATGCCGGTGCAGATCGAGCAGACGCAGAAGAAGGGCGATACGGTGACGTTGAAGCTGGTGTCGTCGAATCGGAAGTGAGCTCGCGCGGAAGGGTCTGCTTTGCTGGCGCGCGACTGCATCGCCGGCGATTCGGCGGTCTTGCGCTACGAATGTCCGGGATGGAATCCGCCGGATGCGGCGGACGTGGGCTCATCGAGTTCGCGGTGGAGCGATTCGACCAGCTGCTCCATCGTTGCATCGACGGCAACGCCCTGTTGATCGCGCAGAGCGCTCGCAATGTGCCGCATCACGTCGGCAATAAAAATGCCCCAAGCGGCGGGTTCCTGTCGTTCCTGTGCTCGCCAGAAGCCGACGTTGATCGTGCAATGCAAGCCCTTCTCGGCAATCCATGCGCTGAGCATCTGCACAGCCTGCTCGTCACGCTGCGCTGCCGGTGGAACGACGAGGGGTCGCATGGTTTCGCACTCCGAGCGGTGCGACGGACTCAGGCCGGCAAGCGCCGGATATGCGCACCGAGCCCACCAAGTTTCTCTTCGATGTTCTCGTAGCCGCGATCGATGTGGTAGATGCGGTCGACCACGGTATCGCCGTGCGCGACCAGGCCGGCCAGCACCAGCGATGCCGATGCGCGCAGGTCGGTCGCCATCAGCGGCGCGCCGGACATCTTGGCGACGCCCTTGATGATCGCGGCATTGCCTTCGAGCTGGATGTCGGCGCCGAGGCGCTGCAGCTCGTGCGCATGCATGAAGCGGTTTTCGAACACCGTCTCGGTGATGATGCCGACGCCCTCGGCGACGCAGTTGAGCGCGGTGAATTGCGCCTGCATGTCCGTCGGGAACGCCGGGTACGGCGCAGTCGTCACGTTGACCGCTTTCGGGCGCCGCCCGCGCATGTCGAGTTCGATCCAGTCCTCGCCGGTATTGATGTGCGCGCCGGCGTCTTCGAGCTTGCTCAATACCGCGTCGAGCGTCTTGGGACGCGCGCGCTTGGCCGTGACCTTGCCGCCGGTGATCGCGCCGGCGACCAGGAAGGTGCCGGTCTCGATGCGGTCCGGCAACACTTCGTACGTGGTGCCGGACAGCCGCTCGACGCCTTCGATGACCAGGGTCGCGGTGCCGGCGCCCTCGATCTTCGCGCCCATCGCATTGAGGCAGTTGGCGAGATCGACGACCTCGGGCTCCTGCGCGGCGTTCTCGATGATCGTGGTGCCGTGCGCGAGCGCCGCGGCCATCATCAGGTTCTCGGTGCCGGTCACGGTGACCAGATCGAGGTTGATGCGCGCACCCTTCAGGCGTTTCGCCTTTGCCTTGATGTAGCCGTTCTCGACCGTCACTTCGGCGCCGAGCGCCTGCAGCCCTCGCAGGTGCAGATCGACGGGGCGCGATCCGATTGCGCAGCCGCCGGGGAGCGAAACGATCGCTTCGCCGAAGCGCGCGACCAGGGGGCCCAGCACCAGGATCGACGCGCGCATCGTCTTGACCAGGTCGTATGGCGCGAAATAACGCTTGGCCGGACGCGGGTCGACGTGGATCTTCATGCGCTCGTCGATGACCAGCTCGACGCCCATCTGGCCGAGCAGCTCCATCGTCGTCGTCACATCGTGCAGATGCGGCACGTTGCCGATCGTGACCGGACCGTCGGCGAGCAGGCAGGCCGCCAGAATCGGCAGCACCGCATTCTTCGCACCGGATACCCAGACGTCGCCGCTGAGCGGTCGCCCGCCGTTGATCACGATTTTTGCCACTCGACCTACTCGCTGTGTATCGCCGTCCATGGACAGTCCGTCTCCGTGAGGGTTGAAAGGAATGCAGCGTGCGCTGTGCGCCGCCGCGAGCGAACATCAGCCGTGCGCCGCTTCTTCCGGCGTCAGCGTGCGCAGCGACAGCGCGTGAATCTCGCCGCCCATGCGATCGCCGAGCGTCGCATAGACCATGCGATGCCGCGCCAGCGGAAGCTTGCCGGCGAAGGCCGGACTCACCACGAGGGCTTCGAAATGCACGCCGTCGGGGCCGTGTACTTCGACCCTGGCCTCCGGCATGCCCCGCTGAATCAGACTTTGCACAGTGGATGTGTCCATTTTGTGCGTTTCCTCGGAACAGATATGACGATTACGAAAATCATCGTAGACTTTGCGGCGTCCACGCGCGGAGCGCGACCGCCGCAATGCGGCGTTCGATCGGCCGCCGGCGCCGGGACCGGCTGCGACGCCACGACCGCGTGGATCGTCTGATGCCTCCGGGTGGCGGACCCTTCCCGTCGGCGAAGCAGCTACAATGAGGCCGCGCATGGTACTCAAAATCCCGCAACAGCGCAGAATCCACCCGCTTCCTCACTTTGCCGAGCGCTTCCAGGCTCTGACCACGATGAACGCGCACCTCCTCGCCGCCGCCAAGTCCATGAGCAATCCACTGCTCGACGCGACTGCGCTGATCAAGAGTGCGCAGACCGTCATCGCGATCGAGGCACAGGCGATCACCGCGTTGCACGAGCGCATCGACGCGAACTTCCTGCGCGCCTGCCAGCTGATGTTCGAATGTCCCGGCCGCGTCGTCGTGTCGGGCATGGGCAAATCCGGCCATATCGCGCGCAAGATCGCCGCGACGCTGGCCTCCACCGGAACACCGTCGTTCTTCGTGCACCCGGCCGAAGCCAGCCATGGCGATCTCGGCATGATCACGCAAAAAGACGTCGTGCTCGCGCTGTCCAATTCCGGCGAGACCGACGAGCTGCTGGCGATCCTGCCGCTGATCAAGCGCCAGGGCATTCCGCTGATCGCGATGAGCGGCAACAAGGGTTCGTCGCTGGCGCGGCTGGCCGATGTGCACCTGGACACCAGCGTGCCGGCCGAAGCCTGCCCGCTCGATCTGGCACCGACCTCGAGCACCACCGCCGCGCTGGTGATGGGCGATGCGCTCGCCATCGCGCTGATGGAAGCGCGTGGATTCACCGACGAAGACTTCGCGCGCTCGCATCCGGCCGGCAGTCTCGGCCGCCAGCTGCTGCTGAAGATCAGCGACATCATGCATACCGGCGGACAGATCCCGAACGTCGGTCCCGGCGTCTCGCTGACCGAGGCCCTGGTCGAGATGACGCGCAAGGGGCTCGGCATGACCGCGATCGTCGAGCCCGAAGAGCAGCGCCTGCTCGGCGTGTTCACCGACGGTGACTTGCGCCGCGCCGTCGACGACGACGACATCGATCTGCGTACCACGCCGGTCACGCGTCTGATGACCGCGCATCCGAAGACCATCACCGCCGACAAGCTCGCCGTCGAGGCGGCGCAAGTGATGGAGGCATACAAGATTCATGCGCTGTTGGTCGTTGACGGCGACAATCGCGTCGTCGGCGCACTCAACATCCACGATCTGCTGCGCGCGCGGGTGGTTTGAAGAGCGGGGATGGGGAATAGGGAATCGTAACAGCACGTGGTTCCCGGCGTAGCCACTCCATCCCACGCTGAAAGCTCCTGCTATCGCCCATCCCCATTCGCCATTCCCGCCAAAGACATGCTCCCCACTGACCTTCCCACCGACATTCGCGAGCGCGCGGCGCGCATCAAGCTGGCCGTCTTCGACGTCGACGGCGTGCTCACCGACGGCAAGCTCTGGTACACGGTCGACGGCCACGAATTGAAGGCGTTCAATGCGCATGACGGTCTGGGCCTGAAGCGGCTGCTCGCCAACGGCGTCGAGGTCGCGGTGATCACCGCGCGGCTCAGCAACATCGTGACCGAGCGCATGGCCGAACTCGGCGTCGCGCATGTCTACCAGGACCAGCAGGACAAGCTCGCCTGTCTGCATCAGCTGCTGCATGCACTGCGCCTGGACGCCGAGCAGATCGCCTACACCGGCGACGACCTGCCGGATCTGGCGCCGATGCAGATCGCCGGGCTGTCGATCGCCGTCACCAACGCCCATCCCTGGGTACGCGAGCGCGCGCGCTGGCGTACGCGGCTTGCCGGCGGCTGCGGCGCAGCGCGCGAGGTATGCGATCTGATCCTCGGTGCGCAGGGCAAGGCCGACGCGGAACTCGCCGCGTTCCTGCGCTGACCGCCGCTGCCGATGGATCGCCGCTACTGGATCACCGTCATACTGCTCGCCTTCGCCGCGCTCGGCAGCAGCTTTCTGGTCTGGTACACGCGCGATCGCACCGACGCGCAGACCTTCGCCGGTCCGCCGCGCTCGGATTACACGTTGAACGACTTCACGCTGGACGCGTTCGACACCACCGGCAAACGCACGTTCCGCGTGATCGGACCGCATCTGGCACGCAATGGCGATACTGCCGAGATCTTCGTGACGACGCCGGACTACCTGCTCGTCGACAGCAGCGGCAATCCCTGGTACGGCAAGTCGGACGCGGCCTGGGTCAACAGCGACGGCACCATCATGAAGCTGCAGGGCCACGTCGAGATGCACCGGCAGGACAGCGACAGGGTGAAGCCGATCGATGTCGTCACCACCGACCTCACGACCTGGCCGAAAGACAAGAAAATGGAAACCGCCGCGCCGGCCACGATCACCCAGCAGGGCTCTATACTCAAGGGCATCGGCATGCGCGGCGATCTCAACACCAAGACCCTGGAGCTGTTGTCCGATGTCCATTCCATCATCGAACCCAAAAATTCCGCGTCGGCCCATCCTGCCAGGAAGCCGAAGAAAAAGTAGCGTCGTTGCGCTCGCCTGCAGCTTGCTCGCCGCGGCATCGGCGGCGCACGCGTTGAGCACCGATCGCAACCAGAAGATGTTCGTCGATGCCGACTACTCGAAGATGCAGCAGAGCAGCGACGACAAGCCTGGCGTCAGCAACCTGATCGGCGACGTGAAGATCGTGCAGGGCTCGATGAAGGCGCACGGCGACGAAGGCACGATCTACCAGCACGCGACCAATGCGAAGGACGCGCAAGGCAACGACATTTCCGGCGGCATCCAGCGCGTCGTCCTGGTCGGCAAGAAGAGCCAGGCGCACATGGAACAGTTGCAGGACAACGACGCCGGCCTGATCACCGCCGACGCCGACAAGATCGACTACAACAGCGACACCAGCATCGCTGTCCTGACCGGCAACGTGACCGTCGTGCAGCAGGGCCGCGGCACGTTCCACGGCACGCACATGACCTACAACACCGATACCGGCGAGATGGAAAGCGGCGACAACACGCCCGCCAATCGCGTGCACATGGTGATGGAGCCGAAAAAAGCGGCGCCCGCGGCGGCGACGCCGGCCACCGACGCGCAGCCGAAGCCGGCGGACACCCAACCGCCGACGGTGAAGCCGGCCAAGAAAAGCAAGAAGAATGCGTCGCCCGCGGCCGTCCCGCTAGTTCCGGCCAAGCCCGCCGCAGGTGGCACGCCCTGATGCTGAGGGCTTCGGGTCTACGCAAGAGCTTTCGCGGGCGCACCGTCGTGCGTGATTTCGAATTCAGCCTTGAACAAGGCGAAATCGTCGGCCTGCTCGGCCCGAACGGCGCCGGCAAGACCACCTGCTTCTACATGGTCGTCGGCCTGATCGCCGCCGACGCCGGTGCGATCAAGCTCGACGACCGCGACATCACGACGATGCCGATGCACGTGCGCGCGCGGCTCGGCGTAGGCTACCTGCCGCAGGAAGCCTCGGTGTTCCGCCGTCTCAGCGTCGCCGACAACATCCTGGCGATCCTCGAGCTGCGCAGCGATCTGGATGGCGCCGGCCGCGAAGCGGAACTCGAGTCCCTGCTCGACGACCTGCAGATCGGCCATATCGCCGGCCAGCGCGGCGTGAGCCTGTCCGGCGGCGAGCGGCGCCGCGTCGAAATCGCGCGCGCGCTGGCCGCCAAGCCGCGCTTCATGCTGCTCGACGAACCGTTCGCCGGCATCGACCCGATCTCGGTCGTCGATATCCAGCGCATCGTGCGCCAACTGAAATCGCGCGGCATCGGCATTTTGATCACCGACCACAACGTGCGCGAAACGCTCGGCATCTGCGAGCGCGCCTACATCATGAGCGAAGGCGCCGTGCTGGCGCAGGGCGCCCCGGCCGAGATCCTCGCCAACGAACAAGTGCGCGACGTCTATCTCGGCCGCGAATTCCGCATGTAGCCGGCAACCGCCGCCTGCGTCGCGTTTCGCGAAGTCAACCCCTGCCCGTCACCGTTTTTTGGCGCTAGGATGCGCCAAACGGGACTTGGCACGCTTTCAGCATGAAACCCGCTCTTCAATTCCGTCTGAGCCAGTCGCTGGCCCTGACCCCCCAACTGCAGCAAGCCATCCGGCTGCTGCAGCTGTCGCGCTTGGAACTGGAGCTGGAACTCAACACCGCGCTCGAATCCAATCCCTTGCTGGACATGGAAACCGGCGAAGAGGTCGAGAACGAAGAGCCGGAAAGCACGCCCGAAGAACTGGAAGCCGCCAGCGAGGCGCAGAAGGAAGCCGCCGAGGCGGATGGCGACGACCAGCCGCTCGATCTCGAACTCGACCGCAGCGAATACCGCGGCACCGCGCTCGACGAAGACGGCATGGAGCCTCAGGACGCCGAGGTGCAGGACCTGCGCGATCACCTGCTGTGGCAGTTGAACCTCACACCGATGTCCGAGCGCGACCGCGCGATCGCGGCGACGATCATCGAAGCGGTCGACGACGACGGCTATCTCAGCGAAAGCGACGAGGCGATCATCAGTGCGCTGGCTTCGCTGTACGTGGTCACGCCGGAGCAGATCCAGTCGGTGCGCCACCGCGTGCAGCATTTCGATCCGGTCGGTGTCGCCAGCCGCACGCTGCGCGAATGCCTGACCGTGCAGCTCGAAGCGCTCAGCGAAGACACGCCCGGCCTGGCCCTCGCGCGCGTGCTCGTCGACGAGCACCTCGAAGCGCTGGCCCGACAGGATCGCTCGCGCCTGTGCCAGCGTCTGCACGTGGATCAGACCCAGCTCGATATTGCCCTGACGCTGATCCGCACCCTGGCGCCCAAACCCGGCAGCGGCTATGCCGATACCAGCGCCGAATACGTCGCGCCGGACGCGTACGCGCGCAAGTTGAACGGCCGCTGGCAGGTCGCGCTGGCGCCCGGCTGCCAGCCGCGCCTCGGCATCAACGAACACTATGCCGGCCTGATCGCGAAAGCACGGCGCGAAGATGCGAATTATCTGAAAGGCCAATTGCAGGAAGCGCGCTGGCTGATCAAATCGCTGAAGACGCGCGCCGAGACGATGCTGAAGGTCGCCAGTTCGATCGTGCGCGCGCAGGAAGCCTTTCTCGAATTCGGCGCCGAAGCGATGCGCCCGCTGGTGCTGAAGGACGTCGCCGAGGAAGTCGGCATGCACGAGTCGACGATCAGCCGCGTGACGACGCGCAAGTTCCTGCATACGCCGCGCGGCACGTTCGAGTTCAAGTACTTCTTCTCCAGTGGCGTCACCACGGTCGACGGCGGCGCCGCGTCGGCGACGGCGATCCAGGCGATGATCAAGAAACTCATCGACGAAGAGCGCGCCACGCGGCCGCTGTCTGACCAGGTGCTCGCTGCCGAACTGAATCGGCGCGGAATCAACGTGGCGCGACGTACCGTTGCCAAATACCGCGAAGCGCTCAATATTCCATCATCGAACGATCGCAGCAGGCTCGGTTAAGCCGGGTGCTGCGATAACGAACTTCACCACACGGAGGGAACACCACCAGCGATTGCTTGTCGGAGCTTATGGAGCCTGCAGCGGGCCGCCGAGCGCGGCGATGCGGCAGGCGTTTCAGCCGGGGTCGGATATTTCGCCGGCCCATCTATGAGGAGCCAACCATGCAGATCATCGTCAAGGGTCACCAGGTCGAAGTCACCGCAGCCCTGCACGACTACGCGACCAGCAAGTTCGAGCGCGTCACGCGCCACTTCGATCATCTGCATGAACTCAACATCTGCCTCGGCGTCGAGAAACTGCTGCACAAGGCTGAGGCGACCCTATTACTTTCCGGCAAGACGCTGCATGCCGACGCCACCGCAGTCGACATGTATGCCGCCATCGATGCGCTGGTCGACAAGGTCGACTCGCAGGTGCGCAAGCACAAAGAGAAACTCACCGATCACCACGCCGACGCAGTCCGCGCCGCGCGCTACAGTTAGCCTTCCGATCCAACGAAACTCCGCACCCGCCTATGCGTTTTCTCGATTTGCTGCCCGCCGAGCGGGTGCGGAGCGGCCTCGCCGCCAGCGACAAGCCGGCCCTGATCGTGCAACTGGCCGACCTGCTCGCTGGCGATGACGACGTCGCCATCGTGCGCAACGCACTCGCCGCTCGCGAGCGCCTTGGTTCGACCGGCCTCGGCCATGGCGTCGCGATGCCGCATGGCCGTTGCGCGGAAATCGACTCGGCCCGGGCGGCTTTCGTCCGCCTCGCCACGCCGATCGATTTCGGCGCCGACGACGGTCAGCCGGTCGATCTCGTCGCCGCCCTGATCGTGCCGGCACATTTCACCGACCAGCACTTGAAGCTGCTGGCCGAACTGGCCGAACTGTTTTCCAATGCCAGCATCACCGGGGCGCTGCGCGAGGCCAAGAATTCGGCTGCTTTGCACGATGTCCTGGAGAAAGGACTCGGCACGGCGACCTGAGCGGCGCCAGCGCAAGGAAACGCGTGTATGGTCCCTGGCGGGGATCGCCCCTGATACGCGACACAGGCGCGCGTGATTTCAGCTGCGGTGCCGTACACTTGTCCGCATCGGCCGTGCGCTCGCGACCACGCCTGTCGACCAACCCCAACTCCGGCACCGCCCGACCATGGACCGTCTGACCGCCCGCCAATTGTTCGACGCCGTCGGCGAGCGCATGTCGCTGCGCTGGATCGCCGGCTTGCGCGGTGAAAATCGCGCGATCGAAACCGGCGGCAGCCAGTCGCGGCGGCCGTCGCTGATCGGCTACCTGAACATCATCTATCCGAACAAGGTGCAGATCATCGGCACCGAGGAATTGAACTACCTCGACAGCCTCGATTCGCGCCAGCGCTGGGAAACCGTCGAGAAGATCGTCGCCTACGAGCCCACCGCGCTGCTGGTGACCAAGGACCAGCCGGTGCCGGCCGATCTGCGCAAGGCCGCCGAGGAATCCAACACCCCGCTCTGGCACAGCCCCAAGCGCGGTCATGAGCTGCTGACGTATCTGCAATACCAGCTGGCGCGCACGCTGGCGCGGCAGATCACGCTGCACGGCGTGCTGATGGAGGTGTATTCAATCGGCGTGCTGATCACAGGCGAAAGCGGCACGGGAAAGAGCGAACTGGCGCTCGAACTGATCACGCGCGGCCATCGCCTGGTCGCCGACGACGCACCGGAGTTCACCCTGATCGCGCCGGACGTGATCGACGGCAACTGCCCGGACATGCTGCGCGACCTGCTCGAAGTGCGCGGTCTCGGCGTGCTCAACGTGCGCGAGATGTTCGGCCAGACAGCCGTTAAGCCGTCCAAATACCTGCGCCTGATCGTGCACCTGAAACCACAGAAGCTGGACGCGCCGGGCGATGCGATGACGCGCTTGACCGGCGATGTCGGCTACCGCGAGATTCTCGACGTGCAGGTTCCGCAGATCGTCATCCCGGTCGCGCCCGGCCGCAACATCGCGGTGCTTGCGGAAGCGGCGGTGCGCAGCCATATGCTGAAGACCAAGGGCTTCGATCCCGCCCAGACCTTCATCGACCGCCAGGCCCACCAGATGCGCCGCTTGCCGCCATGGTAGATCCGTCATCCGCTTCCCCGCACGAGGCCCCGCAGGACCAGCTGATCATCGTCAGCGGCCTGTCCGGCTCCGGCAAGACCGTTGCGCTGCGTACGCTGGAGGATCTCGGCTACTACTGCGTCGACAACCTGCCGGCCGCGCTGATGCCGGCGTTCGTACAGGCCATCTCGCAGAACGCCGCAGGTCTCGGCCACAAGCTCGCGGTCGGCGTCGACGTGCGCAACCGCGCGGAGAACCTCAACCGCCTGCCGCAGATCCTCGCCGAACTCGCGCAGGCGGACATCGGCTACCGTCTGGTATTTCTCGACACGCGAAACGAGGTGCTGATCAAGCGCTATTCGGAAACGCGGCGGCGCCACCCCTTGTCCGCCGACGGTCTCGGCCTTGCCGAGGCGATTGCCGAGGAACGCCGGCTGCTGAAGCCGATGCTCGCGATCGCCGATCGCGTCGTCGACACCAGCGATCTCAACGTGCATCAGCTGCGCCGCCTGGTCATTACCGAGATGGGCCTGACCGCCGGCGCGATGACCTTGTTGTTCGAGTCGTTCGCGTACCGGCGTGGCGTGCCGACCGACGCCGATTTCGTGTTCGATGCGCGCTGCCTGCCCAATCCCCATTGGGACCCTAAGTTGCGTCCACTGTCGGGCAAGGACCTGCCGGTGCGCGATTGGCTCGAAGGCAAACCCGAAGTCGGCGAATTTCGCGGCGACCTCACGCATTTTCTGGAAAAGTGGCTGCCGCGCTTCGAAAGCGACGGGCGCAGCTACGTGACGATCTGCATCGGCTGCACCGGCGGCCGTCACCGTTCGGTCTACCTGTCCGAACGCCTGGCCGAGCATTTCCGCCAGCGCTACCAGCAGGTTCTGACCTATCACCGTGAGATGGAATGAGATGAACGCTGGGATTCGGGATTCGGGATTGGGGATTCGGAAGAGCGCTTTGCGCGTGCATGATCGCGCTCGAGCAGGCGTCGCCTGCTTCAAACGAATCCCGAATCCCGAATCCCGAATCTCGGCGCGCGGAGCGCGCCGATGAGCGTCGGTGTGCTCCTGATGACCCACGAGTCGATGGGCGCCGCGCTGGTCAGCGCGGCACGCCACGTTCTCGGCCGCCTGCCGATGCCGGTGGAAGTACAGGAAGTCGCGCCGAGCGACGATCCGGACCTGATGCTGCGCGCCGCAGCGGCGAACGCACGCGAACTCGATCACGGCGACGGCGTGCTGGTGCTGTCGGACCTGTATGGAGCAACACCGTGCAACATCGCGCAGCGTCTGCCGAACCTCGGCGTGCGCATGCATTGCGTGTCCGGCTTGAACCTGCCGATGCTGCTGCGTGTCCTCAACTACCCGGAACAATCGCTGGACGAGCTCGCCCAGACGGCGGCCAGCGGCGGACGCGGAGGCATCGTCGTCGATACGCCCTGATCAGGCCTCCGCCACGCCATCTTTTCCGCGCAGCGGAAGCCTTAACGGCGGCGACGCTGGCCGCTGATCACGACGTGAAGACGAGAACGACCACCCGCGACGGCGCGGACGCAACCGACTTCATCCACCACTGCCGCACAGGACCGACATGCTCGAAAGGGACATCACGATCAGCAACAAACTCGGCCTGCATGCGCGCGCATCGGCCAAGCTCGTGCAGACGCTGCACGGCTTCCAGTCGTCGACGTTCATCGCCTGCCGCGGCAAGGAGGTCAACGCAAAGAGCATCATGGGCGTGATGATGCTGGCGGCCGGACTCGGCACCTCGGTGCGGCTGCGCGTGGACGGCCCGGACGAAGAAGCGGCGATGGCCGCGATGGTCGACTTGTTCGAGCGCAAATTCGACGAGGGTCAATGAGGCTCGTCCTGACCGGCGCCGGCGCATCGCGCGGCATGGCGCTCGGTCGCGCTCGACTCGAACATCCCAGCCGTTACCTGATCGACGAACGCCCGCTCGGCGAAGCCGACGTCGAGGGCGAGCTGGAACGCCTGCGCCGTGCGATCGCGATCGCCCGCGAAGAACTGCAGGTCCTGCGCGAAAAGCTGCAAGGGACCCTCGCGCGCGAAGTCGCCGAATTCATCGACGCGCACAGCTTGATGCTGGCCGACCGCGAACTCACCAGCGGCCTGTTCGACCTCATCAGGATCGGACGCTACCGCGCCAGCGCGGCGCTGAAGATGCAGCGCGATCGGCTCGTCGCGGTGTTCGAAGCAATGGACGATCCGTACCTGCGCAGCCGCAAGGAGGACATCGATCACGTCATCGGCCGCGTGCAGGCCGGGCTCGCACGCGAATCCAGCGTCGAGGAGCGCCGCCTCGCTTCGCGCGTCGGCGAGATCCTGGTCAGCGACACGGTGGCGCCGTCGGAACTGGTGCCGCTGGCCGAGCACGGCGTGCTCGGCGTGGTGCTGAGTTCCGGCAGCCAGGTGTCGCACAGCGCCATCCTCGCGCGCTCGCTGCATGTGCCGATGATCGTCGCGGCGCACGAAGCGCTGTCGCATATCCAGGACGACGACCTCGTGCTGATCGATGGCGAACGTGGCGACATCGTGGTGCATCCGACTGCCCAGGATCTCGCGCGTTACCGCGGCTGGCAGCGCGACCTCGTGCAGAAGGGCAAGCGTCTCGCCTTGCTGCGCGACGCGCAGACCTGCACGCGCGACGGCACGCCGATCGCACTGTACGCGAACGCCGAATCGCCGGCCGATGTGGCGCAGGCACGTGCGCTCGGCGCCGCCGGCGTCGGCCTCTACCGCACCGAATTCCTGTTCCTGCAGCGCAAGGAAATCCCCGGCGAAGAAGAGCAGTTCCTCGCCTATCGCGATCTGGTGCTCGGCATGGGCGGCCTGCCGGTGACGATCCGAACGCTCGACCTCGGCGCCGACAAGGCCGATTCCAGCGGCCTCGTGCTCGATGACGAGGAAAACCCCGCGCTCGGCGTGCGCGGCGTGCGCCTTTCGCTGCGTCAGCCGCAGCTGCTGACGATACAGCTGCGCGCGATCCTGCGTGCGTCCGGCTACGGCCCCGTGCGCGTGCTGGTGCCGATGGTGTCGACCGCCGCGGAGATGCACAGCGTGCGCCGCATGCTCGACGAATGCGCGCGCGATCTGCGCGCAGCCGGCGTCGAGATCGCCGAGCAGATCGAGCTCGGCGCGATGATCGAGGTGCCGGCGGCAGCGATCGCGTTGGCCGGGATGATCCGCAGCGTGGATTTCGTCGCGATCGGCACCAACGACCTCGTGCAGTACACGCTCGCGGTCGATCGCAACAACGATCACCTGGCCAACCTATACGACCCGCTGCATCCGGCGGTGCTCAAGCTGATCGCGCAGACGATCGGGATCGCACAGCGCGCCAAGCGCCGCGTCAAATTGTGCGGTGAAATGGCCGGCGACAAGCGCTATACCGCGCTGCTGCTCGCGCTCGGCCTGACCGATTTCAGCATGCATCCCGGCCTGCTGCTGGAGGTGCGCGAATGCGTCAACGCGCTCGACCGCTCGGTGCTGCGTGCGCAGGCGTCCGCACTGCTGCGCGCGCCGACGCGCGAGCGTATCGAGAGCGTGCTGCACGCGCTGAAGATGGCGGGCTGATCGCGAGCGCGCCGATCCGGCGTCGCTCGCACGAATCGCGCGCGGAGCCGCCTCGCCGTGTTCAGTTGCCGCCGTCGAAGCCCAATCCGCGCACGATCAGGCTGAGCTGGCTGTCGGTCTTGGAGCGCAGGAAATTGTCGCTGACCAGACGCACGCGTACTGCGCCGTCCTGCAACGGACAATTAGCGAGCGGCAGCCACCAGCGCATGACGAACGCCTGATCCTGACGGATCTCGCCGAGCCGGCATTCGCCGAGCCAGACGCCGATGCCGAGAGGACTTCCGCTCTCGTACAGCGACGGCTCCGGCATGTACATGTCGAGCTTGAACGTACGCTGGCCCGAATAACGCAGCAACACCTCCGCGTCCGCACGTGCCCAGCGCCAGCCGTCGCCTTCGCGATCGTAGAAACCGAAGGTGTAGGGGTACTCGTCGTTCTTGAATTCGATGTAGCTGCGCAGCGAGGCCGCATCGACGGCCGTCGATGCGAACGGGTCGAGCACCTTGGACGTATCCAGTTCGATCACGCGCAAGTCGCTGCTGGCGCCGACCTCGCGGCTTGGATAACGCTTCAGCCAGTGATCGCCGACGTTGGCGACCTGCATCGACGGATCGAGCAGCAGATACGAAGGCGGCTGCGTCGCCAGGAAAGCCGGCGCATGCGCATGCAGGTCTTCGATGTGGCGGCCGGAATACAGCGCCTTGGTCGGCACCGAGTACCAACCGATGCCGTACAAGGTCGCATCGGCCGGCAGCGCCGCCAGCAACTCGAGGTCCTCGGTCAGCGCCGTCGCAGATCGCGCAGTCGGCCAGTTTTCCGCCTTGAAGCTGGCGAAGGCGAAGACTGCCTGCAGCGAAAGCATGACGGCGATGGCTGAAACGGTCGTGCGGGCGCCGCGCCGCGCCTTCCACAGCAACCCGCAACACAGCACGAGCAGCAGTTGCAGCACCACCACGCCGTCGAAGATGCGTCGATACCAGGCTTTCTGGGTCGGCGTGATGCCGAGCCACCATAGGAAATAAACCGACGCGAACAGGGCCAGCGTCAGCAGCAGCGGACGCACGCCGGGCATTGCGCGTCGCAGCGCGGCAGCAAGCACGGCCACGGTCAGCCCGAACCAGACGAGCAGCGCCGCCGGCGCTCCCCCCATACCCTCGACGAGCACGTTGAAATGCGTGGCGACCTTGCGCGTCAACGAGAGCGTATCGGTGAATCCGGAACGCACGCCCGCCTGCTGGTGAACGGCCAGCAGTTCCTCGCGCAGCCAGTGCCTCCAGCTGGCGAAGTCGGCCACGGCGATCGCTCTGCATGCTTCGTGCACCGCCGCCGGCAACGCACTGCCGACGAGCAACGCGGCAATGCCTGCAAGGACAAACCAGGTACCGCGCTGCTGACGCCGGCGTTCGAGCGCCAGCACCGGCAGCACGGCGACCAGCCCGATCAGCAGCACGGTCTTGGTGAGGATCGCCACGCCGATCAGCAGACCGGCGAGCAGACAGCGGCCGAGGCTGGCCGGCCGTTCGTCACCGTGACGATAGAGCATCGGCAGTGCGGCGAGCCACCACGCCAGCGCCGGCACCTCGCCATATCCGTTGAGGCCGACCTCCTCGATCTGCGGCGTACACAGGAGCACCGTCGCCGCCAGGGCGGCCCATGGCGTCGAGGTCCAGCGCCGCACGATGAAGAACGCGATCGCTGCCAGTGCGAACAGATAGATCAGGTTGACCAGTTGCGCCTGCCACACGCCGACGCCGAAGAGCGCGAACACCGCGGCGGCCGGCAGGATGTAGGGCGCCCGCGTCTGCACGGCATGCGAAAACGCCTCATGATCGGCATACATGCGCCGATAGCCGTGTCCCTCGGCCAGCGAGCGGGCGGCCTCGAGGTTCATCGCACCATCGAACGAGACCTGCTGCGTCCATCCCCATTGCACGAGCCGCGTCGCTGCAATCGCGCAGACGACGGCGATCGCGAGCATCGGCAACACGAACAACCAGCGGGCTCGGATCGAGCGCGCACGGACCTGCGATGGCTCAGGCATGCGCAATGGCGCGATGGATGATACGCAGTGAACAGCTCACCAAGCCCCCGTGAAAGCGTTGCGCCGACCATGCGGAGGCCGCCCCTCGGGGCTCCCGCCAGCACAACGATGGAATCTACCCCGACAGCGCGCTTTGGCGCAATTTGGCTTTGTAGCGAAAGTGGCAAACCATCGCTCACCGAGGCCTGCCGGACGCGCAATGAAGGCGTGGCGCGGAAGAATCCCGGTGCGTGCCCACCATACTGGCGCGTGCGACAGGCCGGACCGTGAAACGCTAAACTTGTGCGCTGCTGCGACCGGCGTCGGTGGAAGCCCGTCTTCGCAGTGACTCGTTTCGGATCCGGCAATGAATGAAATCCTGCGCGCCGCGCGTCGCCTGACGAAATCTCCGTTGCTGCGCAGGCTGTTCGTGCGGCCGGATCGCCCCGCCGGTTCGGTCGGCGACGACGCCTACGCGGCGCGCATGCCGGCGGAGACGGCGGTCTACAAGGACGTCGCCGACATCAACGTGCTGCCGGCGATTTTCCACTACTGGTCGAACGCGTACCTGCGGCCGATGCTGGAGGAATGCGGCGTATCCAATCCCGATCAATTCTTCGCCCAATATCTGCTGGAGAGTGCGCGCGCCTGCGGCGCCGACGAGCCGGTCTTCGTCAGCATCGGCTCGGGCCACTGCGACACCGAAGTGCGGGTGGCGCTGCTGCTGAAGCAGGCCGGCCTGACGCACTTCGTGATCGAATGCGTGGACATGAACCCGCACATGCTGGAGCGCGGGCGCGCAATGGCGCAGCAGGAAAATGTCGCCGCGCATGTGCGCACCGTCGAAGCCGACTTCAACCAATGGCGCGCGCAGCAGCGTTATGCCGGTGTGATGGCGAACCAGTCGCTGCACCACGTGGTGAATCTCGAAGGCCTGTTCGACGAGATCAAGCGCGCGCTGCGGCCGCGCGCCTACTTCGTCGCCAGCGACATGATCGGCCGCAACGGTCACCTGCGTTGGCCCGAAGCGCTGCGCGAGGTGGAAAGTTTCTGGCACGAACTGCCGCCGCCCTACCGCTACAACCGCCAGCTGGAGCGCCACGAAGACATGGTCGAGAACTGGGACTGCTCGACGGAAGGGTTCGAAGGCATCCGCGCGCAGGACATTCTCCCGCTGTTGCCAGAGCGCTTCGACTTCCGCCTGTTCGTCGGCTTCGCCCATCTCATCGATGTGTTCATCGATCGCTCGTTCGGCCACAATTTCGACGCGGCGCAAGCGTGGGATCGCAATTTCATCGATCGCGTGCATGCGGCCGACGAACGCGGATTTGCCGAAGGCACGCTGAGACCGACGCATATGATGGCGGTGATGACGGGCGAACCCGCCGCACTGCGAGAATGTGCCTGCGGTCTGTCGGCCCATGCAAGCGTGCGTGATCCCGCCGCCGAGCCGCGCAACTAGACCTTTCACCCGAAGAATATCTTTCGCCATGGCAACGGACGCTATGCTTCTGCACGATCTTGAGCGCACGTCACGATGGCGAAAGCTCTCTTCGCTCGCGCTGCGCGGAGCCATCGTTGCCGCACTCGCAGTTGCCGCGTTCGCCTGGCTCGCGACATCGATCCTGGCCATCGTCAATTTCGCGTTTCGCTATCCGGCGTACGACCAATTCCGGTTCTACCCGGACTACCTGCGCGACCCCGTCGCAACCAGCGCGCTCCACTCCGAAAATGGCCACCATCCGGTCATCCCGATCCTTCTGCGTCTCGGCGACAACGCGTGGGCCAGCGGCAGCCAGAAGCTCTTGCTGATCACCGGCACCCTGGCCGCGGTCGGCGTGCTCGCCGCCCTCGTCTGGGGTGTCGTGCGCGAACGCGCCATCCCGGCGACCACCCGCGCCGCTGCCGTTCTGCTCAGCGTCATCGCAGTGTTCTGGCTCGGCAATGCGCGCATGTTGATGCACAGCAACGAGCAGTCGCATGTCTACTTCACGCTGCTGGCGACTGCGCTCGCGCTGTTTGCGGTGCAGCGCGAGCACGCCATCCGCAACGGCGTCTGGCTCGCCGTGGCAGGATTCCTCTGCGTCTGTGCAACCTTCAGCTTCGGCACCGGGCTGGCGAGTTTCGTTGCCGTGGCCGCACTGGCGGTGCTGTATCGCGTGCGCCAGCGCCATCTCCTCGCGCTCGGCACTCTCGCCGCGGCGACGCTGTGGGTATACGTATTCGGATTGACGGGCGCGAGCGGCGTTCGCGGCGCCTTGGCGTTCGATCCGGTGCAGAGCGCCGCCGCCTTGACGCGCTGGCTGTCCTCGCCATGGATGCGCTCGTTCCTCGGTGCGGCGAATCCGCCGCTGGATGCATCGCTGCCGCCCGCGTTGGCGATCCATCCGGCTGCACGTCCCCTGCTCGACATCGCGAATGCGTTGGCTTCGCTGTTCGGCGAAGACTGGGCGATGCGCGAAACCGTCGTGATCGGCGCCATTGGACTTCTGCTGTATGCGCTCATGGCTGCCGGGATGTGGCGCCAGCGCGCCATGCTCGGCCGCGCGCGCACGTTCGCATTCGGCATGGCCACGTTCGCTCTTGGGGCCGGGGTGATCGTGTGCGCCGGCAGACTGACCTATTTCGCCCAGTTGCCGGCACAGGTCCTGGCCGACCGCTATTCGCCATGGACCTGCGTGTTCTGGCTCGGTCTCGGGCTGTACGCAATGACCGGTCCGCGCTCGACGCTGTCACGCCAGCGCGCAATGGCTGTGGCCGCGACCGTGGTGGTCGCCCTCGTCTTCGCACCGAGCCAGCGCGTCTATGCGGGCTGGTGCGCGGCTGCCCACCGGTTCATTCAACAGGCGGCGGTCGCCAGCCAGCTCGGCATCTGGGATCCCAATCGCAATCTCGACATCGGCAGTACGACGCCGGCCGATACCCTGGCAACGGTGCAGATGTTTCGCGAACGCCACATCGCCATGTTCGCCGAACCTGCGTATGCACTGATCGAGAACGGCTGGCAGGCACCGGCGATCCTGCCGCCGGAGCTGGCTGGTGGATACGTGCATGTCACGCGCGAGTTCGACGACATCGCCGGTGCACGCCATGTCGCCGCGATCGAAGGCTGGCTGCCGCATGTCGCCGGCTTGACGCGCGATCCGATTCTGGTGGTCGTCGACGCTCGCGGTTCGCAGCGCGGCCTGGCGAAAATCAGTTTCGACCATTCGGGAAAACCGGCTTTGCGCTATCGGGTGATCCGCAAACGTGGCTTCGACGGCTACGTCCTGGACCCGGAGCCCGGCGAGGTTCTGACGCTGCTGGTGATGCGCAAGACAGATCGTAAGCTGCTTGGGTCAGTTCCGGTTTCGATACCGGATGCCATGACCCCACGGGCCGCCGCGAGATAGCTCGAACCATGGCACTTTCAATGACCGAAGGCGATTCACGCCGACAACCGGACGCGCGCTTCGACACCGCACTCTTTGTCGTGCTCTGTCTGGTGTTGCTCGCCGATGCCTGGTATTTGCTCGCGGAAATTGGCGCGAACAACGTGGCCATCGTGACTGGGCTCGGTCTCGACCGCGCCGCCGTCGCTGTCGCAGCACTCGTGCTCGCAGCCTGCGGCGCGCGTGCATGGCGACGAGGCGGCGTCGACAATGCGCTGGCATTCGCCATCGGCGCCACCTGCGGCGCGCTGTTCTTTGTACGTACCCTGGGCACCGCTCTCGCCGATCCGACGGCGATCGGCTGGCTGCTGAGCGGCGACCTGGCGCAACACTACAGCGGCTGGGCGATGTTCCGCCACACGCCATGGGCGTGGCCGCCCGGCCGGCTGCCGGAGCTGTGGTATCCGGTCGGCACGTCGATCGTATTCACCGACTCGCTGCCTTTTGTGGCGCTGCTGTTGAAGCCGTTTTCACCGTGGCTGTCCGAGCCTTTCCAGTACATCGGTCTTTGGCTTCTGTTGAACTGCACCCTGCAGGGCGCATTCGGCGCGCTGCTGATCGCGCGCGCGACGCGCGGTGCCGCAGCCATTCTCGCCGGTGCTGCGCTGTTCGTCGTCGCACCGGTCTTCCTCAACCGCCTCGGCCACGACACACTGACCACGCAATGGCTGCTGCTGGCTGCTCTGTGGCTCTACTTCCGCCCGAGTCCACCGACGCGACTCGCTGCGGAGGCGTGGCCGTGGTGGCTGCTCTGCCTGGCGATCCTGGTGCATCCGTATCTCGGCGCAATGACGCTCGCGATTCAATTCGCCTACTGGGCTCGGCGCGTGCTGATCGATCGCGCATGTTCGCGATTGCACGCAGTGATCGCTTTCGGCACAACGCTGCTGATCACGGGGCTGCTGTGGTGGCTCAGCGGCGCCATGATTCTTCCGCACAAGGACAGCGGAGGCGGACTGCCTTACGGCCCTCATTCGTTCAATCTGCTCGGCTTCGTCAATCCGATGGGATTTTCGCGCGTGCTGCCGACGCTGCCGTATCTGCCGGAGCAGTACGAAGGCTTCGCATATGCAGGTATCGGCATGCTCGGGCTCGCTCTCGTTGCCGCAGCGGTCGCCACGATGCGCCGCATGCGCGGCGGCGCGGCACGCCACTGGATTCCGCTGGCGCTCGTCGCTCTGGCGCTGTCCGCGTTCGCGGCGAGTACGGTACTGGCAATCGGCACCTGGAAGATCATCGACAGGCCGATTCAGGGCCCGATTCTGGCTTCCTTCCGTGCGTCGGGCCGGTTCATCTGGGTTGCGTATTACGCGCTGATGCTGCTGATTTTTTGGACGCTGCTGCGACGCCTGCGCTATGCCGGCGCGGTCGCGCTGCTCAGCGTCGCGCTCGTCGCGCAGCTGTGGGATTTTTCGCTGAGTCATCGGCGATTCGCGCTGATGCGAACGACGGCCGATGCGATTCCGGCGAGCGCGCAACTGAGCGATCCGGGCTGGACACGCCTAGCCGAAGGAAGGCACCACCTTACGCTGTTGCCGCCGGTTGCGTGCGGGCATGCAGCGGGTCGCTATCTGCCGTTCCAACTGTTCGCCGCCGCGCACTCGATGACGCTCAACTCGGGCTATCTGGCACGCTGGAATGCCAAGGGCACGAGGCGCTATTGCACGGCTCTCGGCGCGCAGCTGGCGGCGGGAAATTTCGGCAACGATGATCTCTACGTGCTCGGCGGCGACTGGCGCGATGCATTTCTGCGCAATGTGCCGGCGGCGCGCTGCGAGACATTGGACGGCTACCAGGCTTGCGTCGTCGACGCTTCCGCGCCCTGACGCTGCAGCGCGCACCCGGCTCAACCTCGCTGCTTGCCCTGCTCGGCCAAGGTCAATGCGACCTTGTCGCGCAGATAGACCGGCAACGCGTCTTCGGCAGCGACCGCGAGTCCCGCCCGCATGCGGGCGACGGCAAGGCGGGCGACGTCGATCGCCTGCGGATAACGCTCGCCATCGTGCCATCGCGGCGGCGAGATCATGCGCGCGAGAAGTGCGTCGCGATAGCCGGCCCAGCCGCTGCCGATGACATTCCAGGCATCATCGTCAAGCCGCGGCAACGCGTCGACCGGTCCCACCGTCTCCGCCGCGATCGGCTCGACCAGCCCATGCTCGGTCCGCCTGAACTGGCCCGCATAAATCTCTCCCATGCGCGCATCGATGACGGCGAGAATCGGCCCGCCGTTGGCGGGCGCCTGCATGGCGAGTGCCGCCAGCGACGACACCGGCACGACCGGAATATCCAGCGCCAGTGCGATGCCCTGCGCCGCCGAGATCGCCAGGCGCACGCCGGTGAACGCGCCCGGACCGCAGCCGACGGCGATCGCATCGAGGTCGTGGCGGCGCAAGCCCGCCTCGGCCAGCACCTCCTCGCACATCGGCAGCAATAATTCGCCGTGCCGGCGCGGCGCCAGTTCGCTGCGCGCGACAAGACGCTCGCCGGCCAGCGCGGCGGCGGAACAGGATTCGGTGGCGGTATCGATCGCGAGCAGGTTCATGCGCGCAGTGTAGCGGCGCATCCGCGCGATCGACGAATGCGTGCTTGCGATGGCCGCGCACGCGTGACGTCGAAATCGGCCAGGCGGTGGTAGGCTGGCGCCGCCCTGATCGAAGCTGCGAGGATGTTGCGATGGATCCGATCGGTGAACGCGTACTGTGGTTCGTGCTCGGCCTGCTGGCAGGCTGGCTGTCGGCCTGGCTGACGATGGTCCTGCGCCGTCGCGGCGCGCCTCCTCCGCTCCGGCCGGAACTGCACGCGCCGCTGCCGGTTCCGGTACCCGCAGCCGCGCGCGAACCGGCGCCCGATTACCCGCATGCCCCGCCGGCCGCGCTGATGATCGATGTCAGCGCCGCGCGTGCAGCCGGCTTCAATATGAAGCACGCCGACGACCTCAGCATCGTGGAAGGGATCGGTCCGAAGATCGAAGACCTGCTGCGTGCGAATGGCGTCGAAGGGTTCGTGCAGCTCGCCCAGCTCAGCGCGGACGATCTTGCCGACATCCTCGAACGTGGCGGTCCGAGTTTCCGTTTCGCCAATCCGGAGCACTGGGCCGAGCAGGCCGCGCTGGTGGTGGAAAACCGCTGGGCCGACCTGAAACAGCGGCAACGCGAGCTGATTGGCGCCGCGCAGCCGGGACCCGGCTGAGTCGCGCGCCTCTGTCGGCGCCGCAACCGGCGTTCTCGCACCGTGCTGCCGTGTATTCACGTCGGACCTCACCGTTGACCTGTGCGAGAGACCTTGCGTATGCCAGACCGTCTTGATCGAGTCGCGATGCACCCCACACAATGTCTTCACATTGCTGAAGAATGGAGGACGCATGCCGATCTCGATGGACGCCTCGACCTGGCATATCGAAGCCCTCGCGGGGCGCGGTGAAACGCATCACGACAAGTTCACCAATGCAGCGTTCGTCGACCTCGTCGGCGCGCAGCAACCGCTGGCTTGGGGGATGGCCTGGTCGCCGATGTTCAGTGTCGGCGCGGTCGGTGGCTCGCGCGAATTCGGCCGCGACGACAAGACCGTCTGGTTCGGCGGTGCAGGCGGCAGGCTGTACGTCACCCACGGATTCTTCGCCAGCTTCGAGGTCGGCGCAGTCAGCTCGAAGACCCCGATCTTCAGTTCGACCTATGAGTTCGCAACCTCGCTCGGATGGCAGTGGCAGCGATTCGTCGTGAGCGTACGGCATATATCGAATGGCGGCACCGAAGGAAAAAACTACGGCGAGACGATGCTGCTCGCAGGCCTGACGTTCTAGCTCGCGGTAAATCCGCGCTGGACGGCACGTGGATGGGGCGGCAAAACCTTCGCCGTCCGCGGCTGCGGATTCGTCGGGCACGTGCGTGGCTGACCCGTCAAGTCCAGACGCGCGCCCGCGCCGGCGGCGGGTGCTCAAGCCAGGTGCAGCAGTTCGCTCAGCCCGCCCCACAGAATCTGGATGCCGATGCACAGCAGAATGAACGCCGAAAGACGCACCACGACATGGGTGCCGCCGTGCCCGAGTGACGACACCAGGCGTTGTGCGAATCGGTAACAGAAATAAATCGTCAGCGCGATCGCGAGAATGCTGGCCGCCGCTGCGGCAGCGACCAGCACGAATTGCTCCACATCGGAACTCGCCGGCCGCTGGCTGCCGATGGTGATCGCGACGGAGATCGAGCCCGGCCCTACGGTCAGCGGCATCGTCAGCGGATAAAACGAATCGGGCTCTTCCTCGACGACCTGATGCGCAGCCTGGTTTCCATCCGACACGGTGGCCGTATTCAGCAGTTTCCAGCCGAACGCGGTAACCACCAAGCCGCCAGCGATGCGCACCGTCGGAACGCCGATGCCGAAGAATTCCAGCACGTGCGAGCCGATCAGCATCGACCCGAGCAGCAGGAAGAAGCTGTTGATCGCTATCTGCAGCGCCAGCGTATTGCGCAGCTTCTCATCGTAGGCCTCGGTGAAACCCAGGAACAATGGAGCACTGCCGAACGGGTTGACGATCGGAAACAGACCTGCGTAAACCAGAAGGAAGGTATTGACGAAAATGTTCATGCCGAACCCCTCGCCAGCCCGGGGCCGAGCAGGGCTTCGGCTGATCGCCGCAGCCATGACGCCGAAGATCCGGACGGCGAGCGTGCGGCGGCTGCGCGGAGTGTGTGCATCGGGCGGATCGATTTCGCTCTCGCGCTTGATCCCTCAGGCGCGAATTCGAAGTACCAGGCGAATGCGATCCAGACCGGCAGGCCGATGCGCGCGGCGACCAGAAACCGACGCGTTGTCCACTCCGGCAAGCGTGCCGACGGTCCCATCCGCGCGATGCGCTGCGCCAGCGCCCACGCCGAACCTGCATACAGCACTGTCGCGCGCGGCACACTGCGACGCTTGATTTCGTTGAACAGATGGAATTCGGCCACGGACGCCCCCGACGCGCGTGCCGAGCCTCGCGCCGCGGTATCTTAGTGTCGAGCGGCCGACGGCGGCAACGTGGAGCGCGGATACGAGCGCCGACATCAATCTGTATTCGGCCGACGATGGCGACGGCGCTTGCCTGCATGTGTGCTGGTATTCCGATAGGTTGACCGCTGCGGCCGTCGGCGGCGTCATCGACGTCAGCACCGCCGGTGACGTGCACTAACTCGGTCCTGCAGAGCGGCGCCTGGATCGGCCAGGACAACAGCGTCTGGCCCGCGCCTAATTCGGAACCGCTCGACAACTGGCTGCCCCGGCGCAACCGGTTATGTCGGGATCGCGTTCTACGACGAGCAGACCAGCTGAACTGCGGCTACGTGCGCCTGCAGAGCGGCAACGGCGCCGGCTTTCCCGCGACGGTGCTCGACTATGCCAAGGACCGCAGCGGCAACGCGATCACGATTCGATGAATGCTCGCGGCGTGCGAACACGCCGCCGGCCGACCGCTAGGAACGCGGCGGATGCAGGCCACGCACCGGGGAAGACGCCGCCTTCAGGCGGCTTTTTTTGCCGGGCGCAGCGGCTGCACGCTTCAATCAAGGCGCACCAGGGACGCCGGCGACCGGTGTCGATACGTTTCCGGCATGAAGCGAGTCGCGATCGGCGCGGAACGTTCGCCAACGCGGCGAAGCCGTTCCATGCCGCCATTCAGCCACCAAGTCGCCTTATGAGCAGTCACACCCTCTCAAGGACCACCTCATGAAGCTCCCCATCGCCCTCCTCCTTGCCAGCGCATCGTTCGCCGCCGTCGCTGGCGTTCCATCGTCCGATCAGGATTTCGTCACGACGGCAGGCCAAGGCGGCCTTGCTGAGGTGGCCCTTGGCCATCTCGCAGCCCAGCATGGCGCTTCGGCTCCGGTGAAATCGTTCGGCAAGCAGATGATCGCCGATCATGGCAAGGCCAATGCCGGTCTCAAGGCGGCGGCAGAAAAAGCCGGCGACACCGTGCCGGGCGCGCCTTCGGAAGATCAGCAGGCGACGTTGACGAAAATGAAGGGCCTGCAGGGCGCCGAGTTCGACAAGGCCTACGCCGATGCGATGGTGAAGGACCACAAGGACACGATTGCGCTGTTCGAAAAGGAAGCGGCGAAAGGCGACAACGGGCCGGTGAAGACGTTTGCGGCGACCACCCTGCCGACGCTGAAACATCATCTGCAGATGGCCGAGGATCTGCAGAAGCAGACCCCATAAAATTTATGTTTGTTGATCTGAGTTCAGGTTTCAACTGCGACACTAGTCTTGCGACGAACAAGCACGTCTCCCCCTAGGCCTCTGCCTTCGCCGCGCCGATCGTGAGATCCGCCTGTCGCGACACCACAGCGAGTGCAACAGCAACGAACGGGCCCGACTTCTGTCGGGCCCGTTCGTTGCGTGGGGCCGAAAATCCCCGCAAGCCGGCTTGCGCGACGCGAGGCGCCCGCGCGCATGTACGACACCTGAGATGACGAAACTTCCGATCAGCCCGCGTTGGCCGTTGCCACCTCAATAGTGGTTTCGTTGACCGCTCGAAGGAGTTATGCATGAACGTCGATTCGACATGTCGCCACGAAGCCTGTACCTGCGCGGGGACCGCTCGTAACGGTTATTGCTCCGACGCCTGCGCTTCAGATCATCGCGACGGCAACGACTCCGCGTCTTGCCAATGCGGTCATGCCGAATGCGGTTCGACCGCCAAAACGGCTCTCGTCGAGGGGTAGCTGCGAGATGCCCGGGTCGCGCGCGAAAGTTTGCCGCAGATCCTTTTCTACACACGCAGCGAAGTTTTTTGCGCTGCAACCTTTTCTGCGGACGCCGACTGCGTCTGTGGCACTCGGCATGACGCCAGCGCACAGACGAACTCGGCGCCGAAAAAGGCCGCTACGCATTCCATTCCTTCGACGCCGTTTTCGCCGAAGTCGCAGTCGATGCTGACCTCGATATCATTCGGCTGCGCCGGCTGCACGGAACCTACGATGTCGGCCGCACCCTCAATGCGAAGACCGCGCGCAGCCAGTTGATCGGCGGCCTCGTCTGCGGGCAGGACTCGCCTTGTTCGAAAACACCCTGCTCGATCCACGCAACGGGCGCATCGTCAACGCCAATCTTGCGGAATATCACGTCCCGGTCAATGCAGACATCGACGAAGTCGACGTCGGCGTCATCGAAGGCAGCGACCTGCAGCTCAACCCGCTCGGCGCGCGTGGCATCGGTGAGATCGGCATCACCGGCACCGGGGCGGCGATCGCCGATGCGGTTTTTCATGCGACCGGAACGCGCGTGCGTGATCTGCCGATCACGCTGGACAAGGTGCTCGGCTGATCGGCTTCGCCCAGTTGCGGGAAATCCAGCCGCTTCAACTAGGGCCGCATGCGCGGACCGGCCGCGCCGGGCACGATAGGTGCCATCGACATGGCGCGCGAAACGCGATATTGCAGTTGGACGACGGGCAGCAATGATTTCGCCCGGGATGAACTTGGGACCGTCTACTTGCCAGTGTCTCGATCGATCGCCGATGATGGACCGGGCTCATTCGTTCGACGATCTCGTCTTGCCGACGCGATTTCGACGGCATGGCTTTCCAGCCACGCCTTGGTCAGTTCCGCACCGTAGAAAAAGATCGCGCCGGAGTAGTAGACCCAGACGAGCAATACCGCGAGCGATCCTGCCGCGCCATAGGCGCCGCCAAGGTCTCCGCGCGCCAGGTAGAAACCGATCGCCCACTTGCCGACGGCAAACAGCAGCGACGTCGCCAGGCCACCGGCCAGCGCGTAATGCCAAGCAATGCGTCCATCCGGCAGATAGCGGAACAGCGCGCCGAACAAGGCGGCGAACACGATCGCGGAAGTCACTTGATTGGCCACGTCCCACACCGCGCCCGTGCGTGGCAGCGTCATGCCGAGCACCGCGCTCACCAGCAGCGAGACGATCAGCACGAAACCGAACGCTGCGATCACGCCGAGCGAAAGAACACGTCGGCGCAGCCAGGAGCCGACGGCGCTGCTCGGTCTCGGCTCGATCCGGAAAATCAGATTGAGGGACGACTGCAGTTGCGCAAATACCGTCGTTGCACCGACGAGCAGAGTAATCAATCCGGCGATTCCGGCGACGCTGCCGATCGAGGGATGCACTTTGCCGCTGGCGATGACCGCGCGCGCCGCCTCGCTCGCTTGCGTACCGGCGAGCGAGGCAATTTGATCCAGCAGCGCCTGCTGCGCCTCGAAGCCCGCGAACGAGGCCAGCCAGACGGCCAGCACCATCACCGGCGCGAAGGACAACAGCGTATAGAACGACAGCGCGGCGGCCAAGGTCAGCACATCGTCCGCAACAAACGTTTCCACGCTGGCGCGCAATGGACTCCAGACCGCGCGGTAATGCCTGGAAAAGCCGTCAGGAGCCTGATTATGGTCGACCGATACCTGCTTTGACACGTCGTCTCCGAAGCGTTCGAACCGTCGCCATGAGACCCTTTCATCGCTGAACGCAGCCACGCAGCCGGCGAGCGACGTTCGCTCACGGTGCTGTGATTCGCCCGACCAAGCCAAACGGCTGATCCTGCGGCTCCGTTCCACTGACGCCTAAGCGCTTCGTATCGATTTACCATTGTCTACACATTTGAAGGACAGGATGGAGCGCCCGAGCGTTTTCGACGCTCGCGGTATGGCATAAAGACCAAGTGCCGAAGCCGAGTAAAGGGCGGACGTCGGTCCCGGCGATTGCTTTCGGGCGTGCAGTGCAATGGATCGGATTGATCCCGAAGCGTGCTATCGAAACGCGCGATCACGGGGTTGATCGCCATCGGCGTTTTCGGCGAGGCAACGAGAAAAACCTCGGATGAGCATTCGCCCGGTCATCCACCGCGAAATCCCGAATGAATGTGCAAGACGACGGAGTGCAACGAGTCCGATGAATCCCCGAGCATGAAGACCAGCGCTTCAAGACCTCTCGCGGCGCTCGGCATCGACGAGCTGGAAGAGCGCACGTATCTCGCCCTTTTGGATCATCCGATGGCGACCACGGATGAGGTGGCGCACGAACTTGCGCTGTCCTCGCGCAAAGCACAGCGACTGCTGGCGGCGATCGAGATCAAAGGACTGATTTCCCACTCGCTCGAACGGCCGCGCCGATATATCGCCGCCCCGCCGAAACTCGCCGTCGAAGCGTTGATCAATCAACGCCAGGCCGTGCTCGAACGCGCGCGTTCGAGCATCCCGGAGCTGACGAAGCGCGCCTCGCACGCCGCACACGACACGGATCATGACCAGCTGCTGGAACTCGTCACGAGTCGCGAAGCCATGGGTCAGATTCTGCTGCAGATGCAACAAACCGTGCAAAGTGAATTCCTCGCCTTCCAGCGCGCGCCGGTGTTGTTTTCTTATGGATTTCCCACGGTGGAAACGCCGACGGGCGTACATACGCGGACCATCTCGGATTCGAGTTTCCTCGCATTGCCAGGGGCTTTGAGTTCGTTGCAAGCGGACATGGCGAGAGGCGAAGACGCGCGGATCTTTCCGACCTTGCCGGTGAAGATGTTCATCGCGGACCGGCGTATCGCCATCATCCTCATCCCGATGAATTCCGAAGATCAAGGCGGCCCGACCTTGCTGGTGCGCTCTTCCTCATTGCTCGATGCCTTGTGCGCCTTGTTCGAGCTGACCTGGGAGCGATCGACACCGGTAGCCTTCACGCAAGCCGCGCAATGCAAAGAGCAGAAAGGGGCTCTGCAGTTGCCGGAGACGGAACACCTCGTTTCTCTGCTGGCGGCCGGCCTCAACGACAAGGCCATCGCTCACGAAGTGGGCATTTCGCGAGCGACGCTCAATCGACGCCTGGCCGAGCTCATGAAGTCCTTCGCCACGCGTACGCGCTTCCAGCTTGGCTGGCGCGCCGCGCTGGAAGCGTTCCCGGACCGGCAGCCTGCAAGCGCGCGTGGGAAGCCGCGACTTCCGCGAGCAGGCTGACGACACCTCCTCGCTGCGTCGATGTTTCTATCGGCCAGGCCATCAATCGAGACTGATGCGTTCGCCGTCCCGACAGCGCCGGCCAACCGAGGGCTCCATGACGGCCGTGCGTTGCAGGTCATCACTTTCGAGGATCGCAAAACGACGCCCGCGATCGGCGTGGCGACGAATTCGGCATTGCCGATAAAGGATTGACTCTGCTTTCGCGACGGCTGCGGATGGAAAGCATGATGCATCTATCTCACTGAGACACATCCATCAATTTTCCTATGGATTCACCGATCTCACGAGCGGAAACTCGATATCGATGGGATTGAGCAGTTTCAATAGAAACGTTGCGGGGAAACGCATCTTCGAGTGTTCGCTGCACGACTCATCGCATGGGCGATTTTCGCAATCGCTGGACGGTTCTCCTATCGCAAGGACTCGGCGATCCGTGTCCACGACTGAGCGTGCCGCGATTGGATTGACGCATATACGTCTGACTATCGGCCGCGCGAATGACCGGCGGCCATCTGCTCGCCATTGTCATCCTTGGAGCCACCGTGCATATCTCGAAGAACATCTTGCTGGGAGGTGCCCTGCTGCTTGCGGCTACCGTCAAAGCTATCGCCGGCGACAGGGAACCTGCGCTACCGCTGCAGTCGACTCCCACCCACGGCCAGGCTCTTCGCGGTCATTTTTCGCAGCCCCTCGGCGAGACTGTTCTCTATGACCAGTCCGGCATCGACGTCGTGAATATCGTGGCGCAAGACTTTCCTGATCTTCCCTCGTATTCCTCGCAGGTGGCCGACGATTTCACCGTCAGCGATCCCATTGGCTGGACCGTGCTCAGCGTGGCTGTGCAGGAAGACACCTCACAGACCACCGACATCCCCGGCGTCCTCTACAACGTCGATATCTTCGCGGATGACGGCGGCATGCCCGCCGCGCAGGCCGTCTGTGACTACATCGACCAGCCCGCCGGCTTCGACGCGACCAACACGGTTGCGTCTATCGCGCTCGATCATTCGTGCTTTCTGCAACCGGGTACCTACTGGCTCTCGGCGACCCCGTCCCTGCGCTTCGACACCGGCGGCCAGCTCTACGCGTGGCTCGGTGACACCGGCACGCAGTTCGGCGCGGCGCCGTTCTGGCGGAACCCCGGCGGCGCTTTTGGCGGCACCTGCACGACCTGGACGCCGCTGACGGCCTGTGCCGACCTTCACGT
>Ga0247776_10000019_pt1 | contig 71403 bp, 54 predicted proteins | sample UWRJL199509C5_FD_179912 | JGI IMG/M metagenome (GOLD analysis project Ga0247776, IMG submission 179912) | Plant litter microbial communities from Arlington Agricultural Research Station in Wisconsin, United States - UWRJ-L199-509C-5 | ecosystem: Environmental > Terrestrial > Plant litter >...
TACTGGCCGCCGCTGCCGCCGGACCCGCCACCGCCACCGCTCGGCAGGTCCTGCACCGGACGCAGGCGCATCTGGATGCCGGGTACGTTGGCGGCCATCTTGTTGAGGCGCGTCATCACGGCGAACGTCGATTCGCCGTTGCGCTGCTCGAGCGGTTTCAGACTGATGTAGAGCTGACCGCTGCCGCCACCCCCGCCGCCCCAGCCGCCGCCGAGACGCGAGCCGACGCTTTCCACGGCCGGATCCTTCATTACCAGGCCTGCCAGCAGTTGCTGCTGCGTCATCAAGCGCGAAGGCGACACGTCTGAACCCGCCGTCGTGCGCCCTTGCAGCATGCCGGTGTCCTGTTGCGGGAAAAGGCCCGACGGCACCAGGCGGATGAGAAACATCGTGATGACGATCAGCAGCAGCGGCTGCAGTGCGCTCAGGCGCGGCCAGCGCAGCGACAGATCGAGCAGGCGGCGATAGCCGTTCAGCATGCCGGCATGGAAGCGATCGAGCCAGATGCCGAGGCGTGACGGCTGCGTCGCCTCGTGCGGCTTCAGGAACACGCCGCACAGCGCCGGTGTCAGGGTCAGCGACACGATCGCCGAGAATACGATCGCGGCGATCAGGGTGACCGTGAACTCCTTGAAGAACATGCCGGTGATGCCGCTGGCGAACATCACCGGTGCGAACACCGCGATCAGCGAGGCGGTGATCGAGACGATGGTGAAGCCGATCTCCTTCGCGCCGAGGAACGTCGCTTCCAGGCGCGACATGCCGGCGTCGATGTGGCGGATCACGTTTTCGATCACCACGATCGCATCGTCGACGACGAAACCGATCGCGACGACGAGCGCCATCAGCGACATGTTGTCGAGCGTGTAGCCGAGGATATACATCACGATGAACGCACCGGTGATCGACAACGGCACCGCGGTCGCCGCGATCAGGGTCGGCGCGAGCCGGCGCAGGAACAACGCCATCGTCAGCACGACCAGGCCGAGGCTGATCATCAGGCTGATCTGCACCTCGTCGATCGAGGCGCGGATGATCGGCGTGCGGTCGAAGAACGGCGTCAGCGTGACGCCGGATGGCAGCCAGGCCTGCATCAATGGAATGTCCGCCTTGACGCTGTCGACGGTGCCGATCACGTTCGCGTCGGGGCGCTTGCGCACGAACAGCAGGATCGCGCGGCGCGTGCCGAACCAGGCCGCCTGGTACTGATCCTGCTGGCCGTCGTAGACCTTGGCGACATCCTTCAGGTGCACCGGCGTGCCGTTGTTGCTGGACACGACGAGGTCGGCGAAATCCGCCGCAGTGTGCAGCGAATCGTTCGCCGAGACCGCCATCGTGGTCTTGCCGTCGGATAGGAAGCCGAGCGGCGAAGTCACGTTGGCCGCGCTCAAGGTATTGCGGATCTGGTCCGGCGAAAGACCCATCGCATTCAGCGCGCGCAGGTTCAAATCGACGCGTACGGCCGGTGTCGCGCCGCCGGCGACGTCGACATCGCTGACGCCGGGGAGCTGGCGGATACGCTGTGCCAGCAGCGAGTCGGCGTAGTCGTACAACTGGGACAGCGGCGCCGTGTCCGAGGTCAGTGCGAGGATCAGCACCGGCTGCGCGTTCGGATTCGCCTTGCGATAGGTCGGGGCGTTGGTCAGGCCCGACGGCAGATCGGGCGCGGCGGCATTGATCGCCGCCTGCACGTCGCGCGCGTAGTCGTCCACGCTGCGGCTGCCGTCGAACATCAGGATCACAGAGGCGCTGTTCTCGCTGCTCGACGAATTGATCGTATCGATGCCGGGAATCTGGCCGAGATGGCGCTCGAGCGGCGCCGCGACCGTCGAGGACATCACATCGGCGCTGCCGCCGGGCTGGTTCGCGGTGACGAAGATCGCCGGGAATTCGAGGTTCGGCAGCGCGGCGACGCCGAGCAGGAAGTAGCAGATCATGCCGAGCGTGAACACGCCGATCGCGAGCAGCGACGTCGCGATCGGGCGGCGGATGAAGGGCGCGCAGATGTTCATGGAACGACTCGCTCTCCCTCACCACTGCAGCATGGTTTAAGAAAGCAGGAGCGCGTGCTCGATACGGTATTCATGCCAGCCGTTCCCGCCCATGCGCCAGCACGCGCCGCTGGTGCCGCGCCTTGACCCAATCGGAGAAGCGCTCGAAATACAGATAGATCACCGGCGTCGTGTACAGCGTGATGAGCTGCGACAAGAGCAGGCCGCCGACGATCGACACGCCGAGCGGTTTGCGCAGTTCAGAGCCGATGCCGTTGCCGAGCGCAAGCGGCAACGCGCCGAGCAGCGCGGCCGCGGTGGTCATCATGATCGGCCGGAAGCGCAGGATGCAGGCGCGCCGGATCGCCGCGTGCGCATCGAGGCCGCTGCGCTGCGCGTCGATGGCGAAGTCGATCATCATGATCGCGTTCTTCTTGACGATGCCGATCAGGAGCACGATGCCGACGATGCCGTCGACCGACAAGCTCATGCCGCAGACCATCAGCGCGAGCAGCGCGCCAACGCCGGCCGGCGGTAGCGTCGAGATGATCGTGATCGGATGGATGTAGCTCTCGTACAGCACGCCGAGCACGATGTAGATGACGACGATCGCGGCGAGCAGGAGCAGCACTTCGTCGGTCAGCGACGCGGAAAACTCGGCCGCCTTGCCGACGAACTGGCCGCGTACCTGCGGCGGGAATTTCAGGCTGGCTTCGACCTGATGGAACGCATCGACCGCGTCGGACAGCGAATAGCCCGGCGCCAGGTTGAACGAGATCGTCACCGCCGGCAGCTGATCCTGGTGGCTGACCACCAGCGGCGCATTCTCCTGCACGGCGGCGGCCAGCGCCGACAACGGGATGGTGCCGCCGGTGCCCACGCCGATGCCGATATTGCCGGTATTGCCGATGCCGGACGGCGTCGCCGAATTGCTCGACGTAGACTGCCCGAGCGTCGTCGCATTGCTGCCGACGAGTGCACCGTTGCCGTTGCCGCGCACGGTCAACTGATTCAGCAGTGCGGTGCTGGTGCGGAACTCCGGCGCGACTTCGAGCACGACGCGGTATTGATTCAACTGCGTGAAGATCGTCGAGATCTGGCGTTGTCCGAACGCGTCGTAGAGGGTGTCGTCGATCGTCTGCATCGGCACGCCGAGCCGGCTCGCCTTCTCGCGATCGATGGTCAGGTTCAGCGCATTGCCCTTGTTGGCGAGATTGTTGTCGACGTCGGCGAGTTCACGGCGCCGGCGCAGCGCGTCGGTCATGCTGGCGGCGAACGTGGCGAGCTCCTTCGAGTTCACCTCGGACAAGGCGTATTGGTACTCGGTCGGCGCGACACGCGTATCGAGGGCGACGTCCTGCACGGGCTTCAGATACAGCGCGATACCGGCGATCTGCGCCGCGGCCCGCTGCAGCTTCGGCAGCACCATGTCGAGGCCGCCGCGTTCGCCGCGCGACTTCAGCACGATGCTGAGCTGGCCCTGGTTCAAGGTCGGATTGATCGAGCCGGCACCGACGAACGCGGCGACACCGGCGACACCCGGAACCTGGCGCAGCGCCTCGGCAACCGCCTTGGTGCGCTCCTCCATCGCCGGAAATGCGATGTTCTGGTCGGCCTGCACGACGCCGGTGACGAGGCCGGTGTCCTGCTCCGGCAGCAAGCCTTTCGGGATGACGATGTACAAGGCGATCGTGACGATCAGCGTGATCGTGGCGACGATCAGCATCAGCGGCTGCCGCGCGAGCACCCAGTCGAGCGAACGGCCGTAGGCATCGAGGATGCGCGTCCAGGTGTTCTGCTGGGTGTGCGCGCCGGTGGCCGCATCGACGTGGTCGCCCTCCGGCAGCGCATCGGCCTTGAGTAGATACGCACACATCATCGGCGTCAGCGTCAGCGAGATCAGCATCGAGATCGCGACCGCGATCGTCAGCACCCAGGCGAATTCGTGGAACAGACGGCCTGTCACGCCGGGCATCAGCAGCAGCGGCAGGAACACCGCGATCAGCGAGACGGTCAGCGACAGCACGGTGAAACCGATTTCCTTCGCGCCGATCTCGGCCGCTTCCTTCGGCTGCTTGCCCTGCTCGATGTAGCGCACGATGTTCTCGATCATCACGATCGCATCGTCGACGACGAAACCCGTCGCGACGGTCAGCGCCATCAGCGACAGGTTGTCGAGCGAGAAGCCGGCAAAGGCCATCACGCCGAACGTACCGAACAAGGACAGCGGCACCGCGACGCTCGGAATCACCGTCGCCCACAACCGGCGCAGGAACACGAAGATCACCGCGATGACCAGCAGCACGGTCAGGGCGAGGGTGAATTCGACGTCCTCGACCGAAGCACGGATGGTGATCGTGCGATCGGAAAACACCTGCAGGTGCACGTCGGCCGGCAGCAGGGCCTGCAGCGACGGCAACTGCTTGTCGATCTCGGCGACGGTCTGCACGATGTTCGCGCCGGGCTGGCGGCGCACATCGAGCAGCACCGCCGGCTTGCTGTTCGTCCATGCGGCAAGCTGGTCGTTCTCGACGCCGTCGATCACCTGCGCGATGTCGGACAAATGCACCGGCGCGTTGTTCTTGTAGCTGATGATCGTCGAGCGGTAGTCCTCGGCGTCGGCCAGTTGGTCATTGGTGCCGATGCTGAAACTCTGCACGGTGCCGTTGAGGCTGCCCTTCGGCGCGTTCACGTTGGCCTGGGTCAACGACGAGCGCACGTCCTCCATGGTCAGGCCGAGGCCGGCGAGCTGCGCCGGGTTGACCTGCACGCGCACGGCCGGGCGCACGTTGCCGGCGATGCTGACGAGGCCGACACCGCTGATTTGCGACAGGCGCTGCGCGATGATGCTGTCGGCGTAGTCGTTGACCTCGCGCAAGGGGCGCGTGTCCGAGGTCAGCATCAAGGTCAGGATCGGCGCGTCGGCCGGGTTCACCTTGTTGTACACCGGCGGGTACGGCAGGTTCGTCGGCAACGTGCCGCGTGCCGCGTTGATCGCCGACTGCACGTCCTGGCCGGCAGCGTCGATGTCGCGGCTCTTGTCGAACTCGATGATGATCGTCGAGAGGCCGGCCGAACTGTCCGAGCTCATCGTGGTGATGCCGGAGATCTGGCCGAACTGGCGTTCCAGCGGCGTGGTCACCAGCGAGGCCATCGTCGAGGCGCTGGCGCCGGGATACTGCGTCGTCACCACCAGGCTCGGCGCATCGATGTCCGGCAGCGCGGCGACCGGCAGCGCGCGATAGCCGATCACGCCGATCAGCAGCAGCGCCACCATCAGCAGCGAGGTGGCGATCGGGCGCTGGATGAAGATCGAGGAAAAGCTCACGGGGACGTCCTGCCGTTCTTCACGTGCGTGTCAGCCGCCACGCTTGCCAGGGCCGCTGCGGCGCTGCGGCTGGCTCTTGTCCTGCTGCTTGAGCTTGGCCAGCTCTTCCGCGCTGGTCGCCGGCGGCGCTTCGCCGGGCGCGAGCGCCTGCACCTTGCTGCCGGGTTTCAAGCGGAACTGGCCTTCGGTGACGACGCGATCGCCGACGGCTACGCCGCTGCCGATCAGGCTGCCGTCGTCGCCGGCGTCGCCGATCAGGGTCACCGGCTTCATCGCGACCGTGCTATCCGGCTGCAGCACGTAGACGTAACTGCCATCCGGGCCGCGCTGCAGCGAGGTCGCCGGCACCACCAAGCCGCCTTTCACGGTCTTCGTCTGGATCCGCACATTGACGAACTGGCCCGGCCACAAGGTGTTCTTCTCGTTCGGGAATTCGGATTTCAGCTTGAACGTGCCGGTGGTGGTATCGATCTGGTTGTCGATCACCTTGAGTTCGCCCTCGGCGATCGATTTCGAATCCGCGGCGTCGAGCGCGGTCACCTTGAGCGCGGCTTCGCCCGGCTCGGTGCGGACTTCGTCGAGGTATTTCTCGGCCAGCGGGAAGGTCACGTTGATCGGATGCACCTGGGTCAGCACGACGAAACCGGTGCTCGCATTGGCGGTGACCAGGTTGCCGACGTCGACCTGGCGGATGCCGGCGATGCCGTTGATCGGCGCGATGATGCGTGTGTAGCCGAGCTGTACACGCGCCGAGGCGACCGCGGCCGCATCGGCGGCGACCAGCGCCTGCTGTTGGGCGACGGTCTGGCGCTGGTTTTCCAGATCCTGCGCGGCGACGAAATGCTGTTTGATCAGATCCTCGTAGCGGCGCAGCGTGCTGGCCGACGCCGACAGCTGGGCGGCATCCTGGTTCTGCTTGGCGAGGGCCTGGTCGAGCGCGGCCTGGAAAGTGCGCGGATCGATCTGCGCGATCACGTCGCCGGCCTTGACCTCCTGTCCTTCCTTGAAATTGATCGATTGGATCTGGCCGCTGACCTGCGCATTGATGGTCACCGTGTTCAACGCCTGCACGGTGCCGAGTGCCGTCAGGTAGATAGGTACGTCCTTCTGCTCGACTGGCATCACGGTCACCGGCACCGCCGTTTCGGCGGCATCGCCGCCGCGGCCGGCGCGGCCCTGGCCCTGCGCCGGGCCGATCGCGCTGTGCGACTGCCACATGCGCCAGCCGATCACGCCGGCAACGATCAGAACGAGGATGAGGAGCGCGAGCTTCCAACGCGACATGCAGGTTGATCCTTGGGGCATCAGGGAGCACGGGCGACGGCCATCGCCCGCGCCCGAGATGTAAAGGCTAGCAGCAGCACGCAGACGCCGGCGTTGCTGCCGCGTAAATGCGTCTTTACATGCACATTTGCGGCGGCCGGGTGACTGCAGATCCGGCGCCGGGGGGGCGAATTCCGAGCCGGAGGGCCGATGAGGCGAGTGTGCGCCAGCGCAAGCCGTTTGTACGCAAGTCTGTGCGCTGGCCCCTTGGGGTCGAAAACGAAAACCCGCGCCGGCGCGAGGCTGCGGCCTTATCTATGCGTCGGAGACGTAGGGATCCGGCGCACCGCCGCGCCGGCGTCGCCAGCTTGGGCAGCAAGAATCGGCAGGCGTTTCGCGCAGCCGCAAGGCTGCCGGATCGCGCTGGTGCGACGTGACAGCCAATTTATGTTGCGTTGCGGTTTGCGAAATCGGACTGATCGGACCACGCTTGCGCCCCCCTGGCAGGAATTTCTCCCGGCCCCCCGCTTCCGATGGATGAAAGCGGGTGGTCAAGGCGTCCCAGCGGCGCGCTGCCGGTCAATCAAGAGGATTTTCCATGGGCGACTCGGCACTGGCCGTACGACACGCGTCCCGCGTGATCAAGTCCGTGCGTGGCGAACATTCGGCAACCCTGGCGCCGCACGTGGCGCGTTCCTGGAACCGCTGCCTGACCGAATACGGCATGGAGCCGACCGGCGCACGCGCCACGCATGTGCTCGATGCCGCGCACCTGCGCGAGCGCCAGCAGCGCATGGGCGACCTGCTCGGCGTGGCGCGCGCGGAAATGGAAAGCCTGTACGACCAGATTTCCGGTTCCGGGTATGCGGTAATCCTGGCCGATGCCGACGCGACGATCCTGCACACGATCGCCGATCCGACCCTGAAGCGCGAATTCCGCCACGCCGGCCTCTGGCTCGGCGCACTCTGGGACGAGCGCCACGAGGGCACCAACGGCATCGGTACCGCGGTCGCCGAGCGCGGTTCGGTCACGGTGCATCGCGACGAACACTTCATGGGCTACAACGTGACGCTGTCGTGTTCCGGCGCGCCGATCATCGACGCGCACGGCGGCGTGCTCGGCGTGCTCGATGCGTCCTCGGCCAACTGCAGCGATACGCGTCTGATCCAGCGCCACACGATGGCCCTGGTGTCGATGTCGGCGAATCTGATCTCGCGCTTCCATTTCCTGCGCGAGTTCCCGCAAGGCTACATTCTGCAGTTCCACAGCCGTCCCGAATTCGTCGGTCTGCTGCACGAGGCGCTGATCGCGATCGCCGGCGACGGCACCGTGCTGGCGCTGAACGACAGTGCGCTCGCGCAGCTCGGCCATCCGGACCGCAGCCGTCTGGTCGGCCGCTCGATCGAATCGGTGTTCCAGTTCGCCTACTCGACGCTGGAGCAACGCGCCGCCACTGATGCGCGCACGATCTGGCCGATCCGCGACGTCGAGCATGGCCGCCGTTTCTACGCGCTTGTGCGCGCGCCGCAGCAAGCCGGTGCACGCGCTCCGGCGAGTGGCGACGGCGTCGCGCGCACGCTGTCGATCGGTACCGGCGAGCACGGCGGACGCCGCCACGTCGGCAACGATCCGTCGATGCAGCACAACCTCAACTGCGCGCAGCAGCTTTTCAGCAAGCGCGTACCGATTCTGCTGCAGGGCGCGACCGGCACCGGCAAGGAAGCATTCGCGCGCGTGCTGCACAACTCTGCTGCGTGGTCGGGCAAGCCGTTCGTAGCGGTCAATTGCGGTGCGATTCCGGAATCGCTGATCGAAAGCGAGCTGTTCGGCTACACGCGCGGTGCGTTCACCGATGCGGATCGTCACGGGCGTCCAGGCAAGATCCTGCAATCGAGCGGCGGCACCTTGTTCCTCGACGAAATCGGCGACATGCCGCTGACGTTGCAGACGCGCCTCCTGCGCGTGATCGAGGAATTCGAAATCGTGCCGCTCGGCGGCGATCAGGCGATCACGGTCGACCTGCATGTGATCAGCGCGAGCCACCGCGACATCCGCCAGATGGTGCAGGACGGCGAGTTCCGCGAAGACCTGTACTACCGTTTGAACGGCACGACGCTGAATCTGCCGCTGCTGCGCGACCGCGCCGACCGTGCCGAACTGGTCGACGTGCTGCTGCGCGAGGAAACCCGCGACGGCGATCCCGTGCGCATCCAGCCGGATGCGTTGCACGCGCTGCTGTCGTATCACTGGCCCGGCAATATCCGTCAGCTGCGCAATGTACTGCGCACCGCAGCGGCGTTGTGCAGCGAAGGCACCATCCGCCTGTCGAATCTGCCGCAGGAGCTGCTCGATGAAGCAGCCGAAGGCCTTCCGGCGCCGGATCTGCCGATCACGATGAATCCGTCGGCGACGGCCGCGGCCGCGAGTGCCTTGGACGCCTGCTGCCGCACGCCGCTCGATACCGCCGAGCACGCAACCTTGTTGCGCGAGCTCGAGCGCAACCGCTGGAACATCACGCACACTGCCGACTCGCTCGGCGTCAGCCGCAACACGCTGTACCGCAAGATCCGCAAGCATCAGATCCCGCTCGCGGAGTAGCCGGGCACGCGCACCCGAACGCAAGCGGTGCGCCGCGTCGCGCGCCGCCCTCCAGTTGCATCGGAGTTGTTCACGATTTTCGCTAGCCCGGCCGCGCCGGCTCGCCTGCTAGGATCGCTGGCTTGATGACGTTCGCGCTTGACGCGACGCCGTCGTACGCGAATATCAGGCCAGGGCGCATGCATCGATCGAACTGGGGCGCGAGCGCGCTCTTCTTGGCTGGAATCGGAAGTGCCGGCGCGGCGGATTCCAGCGCGGCCGACGCCAGTCTGCCGACCGTGGTCGTCACCGCGACGCGCACCGAACAATCCGCCTACGATATTCCGGCATCGATCGATTCGGTCAGCGTGGCCGACCAGCCGGACAAGCTCGGCGTGAATCCGTCCGAGTACCTCGCCACGATACCCGGCCTGCTCGCGCGCGATCGCCAGAACTATGCACAGGACGAACAGATCTCGATCCGCGGCTTCGGCGCGCGTTCGACGTTCGGCGTGCGCGGCGTGCGCCTGTACACCGACGGCATTCCGGCGACGATGCCCGACGGCCAAGGACAAGTGTCGAACTTCAATCTCGATTCGGCCGAGCGCATCGAAGTGCTGCGTGGGCCGTTCTCGGCGCTGTACGGCAATTCGTCCGGCGGCGTGATCCAGATCTTCACCGCCGACGGCAGCGACCCGCCCGAGATCGACGTGGGCATCGCCGGCGGCAGCTACGGCACGCTTCGCGCCAGCGCGAATGCGCGCGGCGTCGCAGGGCCGGTCGACTACAACCTCGACGTCACCCATTTCCGCACCGACGGTTATCGCGACCACAGTGCGGCCGAGCGCGAATCGGGCAATGCCAAGCTCGGCTTCAAGATCGGCGACAGCGGCAAGCTGACCTTGATCGTGAATACCGTGGCGCTGCCCGGTGCACAGGACCCGCTCGGACTCACGCATGCGCAGTTCGACGCGGACCCGACCGGCGTCGCCGCGGTCGCCGAGCAGTTCAATACGCGCAAGAGCGTGCACCAGCAGCAGGGTGGCGCGGTCTACGAGCAGGACCTCGGTGGCGGCAACTCGCTGCGCGTGCTCGGCTACTACGGCCATCGCGATGTCGAGCAGTTCCTTTCGGTGCCGGTCTCGGCGCAGGCCAATCCGCTGCATTCGGGCGGCGTCGTCGATCTCGGCGGCGACTACGGCGGCACCGATGCGCGCTGGATCTGGAAGGGCGACCTCGCCGGACGCCCGTTCGAGATCGCCACCGGCATCAGCTGGGACAAGCAGGACCAACATCGCCAGGGCTTCGAGAATTTCGTCGGCGACGTGCTCGGCGTGCGCGGCGCCCTGCGCCGCAACGAAGACGACAGCGTATTCGACTTCGACCAGTACGCGCAGGCGACCTGGCGTTTCGCCGATGCATGGTCGCTGACCGCCGGTGTGCGCCACAGCGAGGTCAAGTTCGACTCGGCCGATCGCTACATCACCGCGACGAACCCGGACGACAGCGGCCGCGTCGACTACAGCGCGACGACGCCGGTCGCCGGCTTGCTCTATCGCGCCGCCGATTGGGCCAATGTCTACGCATCGTGGGGCAAGGGCTTCGAGACGCCGACCTTCAACGAACTCGGCTACCGCGCCGACGGCGGCGCCGGCCTCGCGTTCAATCTGGTGCCTTCGCGCAGCCGCAACGGCGAGCTCGGCGTGAAGATGCGGCCGACGCGCGACGTCGATCTGAATGTGGCCGTGTTCCGCGCCGATACGCAGAACGAACTCGCGATCGCGACCAGCAGCGGCGGACGCACGACCTATCAGAACATCGGCAAGGCGCGCCGCGACGGTGCCGAGGTCTCGCTCGCGTGGCGCTTCAGCGAACTGTGGAAACTGCAGCTCGCCTACACCTATCTCGATGCGACGTTCCGCTCGCCGTTCCTCACCTGCACCAGCTCGACCTGCACGACACCGAACACTCCGGTCGCCGCCGGCACGCGCATTCCCGGCATTCCGAAACAGGATTTCTACAGCGTGCTCAGCTGGGGTCGCGACACCGGCTGGCGCGCATCGATCAACGGCAATTACGTCAGTTCGGTCTCGGTCAACGACATCGGCAGCGACTCGGCGCCTTCGTATTTCATCGCCGGTGCGGACATCGCCTACGGCTTCAATGTTTCATCCGGCCAATTGCGCACTTTCCTGCGCCTGGACAACGCGTTCGATCGCCACTATGCCGGCTCGGTCATCATCAACGATGCGAACGGACGTTACTTCGAGCCGGCACCGGGTCGTACGGTGATGCTCGGGCTGCAGTGGCAATGGACGCTATGAGCGCTCGCTGCGGATCGAGCGCCAGCCGATTCCCAGCGAGCGCCGTGTTCCGCTAGCTTCACGCATCGCGCAGACCAGAACGTGTAGCGGGTCAGCATCGCCAATTGCGAGATCACGGCGGCGCTGCACCAATCAGCGTTTCAACGCACGCGAGAACGCATCGGCAAACGCACTGTTCGCGGCGACCGGCGCGGGCGGCGCCTTCTTCGGCGGCGCACGCCGCTCCTCATGCGCGCCGCGCGCGCCACCGCGTGCTTCGCCCGGAACGTCGTCGAGGCGCATGCTGAGTCCGATGCGCTTGCGCGGCAAGTCGACCTCCATCACCTTGACCTTGACGATGTCGCCGGCCTTGACCGCTTCGCGCGGATCGCGCACGAAGCTGTGCGACAGCGCGGACACGTGCACGAGGCCGTCCTGGTGCACGCCGATGTCGACGAAGGCGCCGAACGCCGCGACGTTGGTGACGCGGCCTTCGAGCACCATGCCGACGACGAGATCCTTGAGGTCCTCGACGCCATCGGCGAATGTCGGCGCGACGAATGCGGGACGCGGATCGCGGCCGGGCTTTTCCAGTTCCTTCAAGATGTCGCGCACGGTCGGCAGGCCGAAACGCTCGTCGGTGAACTGCTCGGGCTTGAGACTGCGCAGCAGCGCACCGTCGCCGATCAGCCGCGACGCTTCGCGCCCGCAGGCGGCGATGATGCGTTCGACCACCGGGTACGCTTCCGGATGCACGCCGCCCGCATCGAGCGGATTGTCGCCCTGGGCGATGCGCAGAAAGCCGGCGCTCTGTTCGAACGCCTTGTCGCCGAGACGCGGCACCTTCTTCAAGGCCTGGCGCGTGCGGAACGCGCCGTGTTCGTCGCGATGACGCACGATGTTCTCGGCGACGCCGGAGGAGAGGCCGGCGACGCGCGCGAGCAGCGCTGCCGACGCTGTGTTGACGTCGACGCCGACCGCGTTGACGCAGTCCTCCACGCGCGCATCGAGCGCACGCGCAAGCTTGGATTGATTGACGTCGTGCTGATACTGGCCGACGCCGATCGCCTTCGGCTCGATCTTGACCAGTTCGGCGAGCGGATCCTGCAGGCGACGCGCGATCGACACCGCGCCGCGCAAGGAAACATCGAGGCCGGGAAATTCCTTCGCGGCCAGCTCCGAGGCCGAATACACCGACGCGCCCGCTTCGCTGACGACGATCTTGGCGAGCCCGAGGTCGGCGTGTTTCTTCATCAGTTCGCCGGCGAGCTTGTCGGTCTCGCGCGACGCGGTACCGTTGCCGATCGAAATCAGCACGACGTCGTGCTTCTTGCACAGCATGGCGAGTTCGGCGATCGACTGGTCCCATTGCCGGCGCGGTTCGTGCGGATACACCGTGCTGGTCGCCAGCACCTTGCCGGTCGCATCGACGACAGCGACCTTGACGCCGGTGCGGATGCCCGGATCGAGGCCCATCACGGCCTTGGGGCCGGCTGGCGCGGCGAGCATCAGGTCCTTGAGATTGTCGCCGAACACGCGGATCGCCTCGTCCTCGGCGCTTTCGCGTGCGCGTCCGAACAGGTCGAGCATCAGCGACAGATGCAGTTTGACGCGCCAGGCGAGACGGCAGGTCTCGAGCAGCCACGCATCGGCGGCGCGACCACGCGCGGCGATGCCGGCATGCACGGCGACACGGCCTTCGGCTTCGGCATGGCCTTGCTCGATGTCGGCCGCGGGCGCAAGTTCCAGCGCGAGGATGCCTTCGTTGCGCGCGCGCATCAGCGCGAGCAGACGGTGCGACGGAATCCTCGCGATCGCTTCGGCATGGTCGAAGTAGTCGCGGAACTTCGCGCCTTCGTTCTCCTTGCCCTCGATGACCTTGGCGCGAATCTGGCCGCGGTTCCAGATCGTATCGCGCAGCTCGCCGAGTAGGGTCGCGTTCTCGGCAATCGACTCGATCAGGATCTGGCGCGCGCCATCGAGCGCTGCCTTGACGTCGGCGACGCCTTTCGACTCGTCGACGTAGGCCGTCGCGCGCTCTTCCGGCGCGACCGTCGGATCGTCGCGCAGCGCAAGCGCAAGTGGTTCGAGTCCCGCTTCGCGCGCGATCTGCGCCTTGGTGCGGCGCTTCGGCTTGTATGGCAGGTACAGGTCCTCCAGACGCGCCTTGGTGTCGGCGTCGAGAATCTGCGCCTTCAACGTGTCGTCGAGCTTGCCTTGCTCTTCGATGCTGGCGAGGATCGCCGCGCGGCGCTCCTCCAGCTCGCGCAGATAGGAAAGGCGTTCTTCGAGCAGACGTAATTGCGTGTCGTCGAGACCGCCAGTCGCTTCCTTGCGATAGCGCGCGATGAATGGCACGGTGGCACCGCCGTCGAGCAGATCCACAGCGGCCTTGACCTGGGCGGGTTGCGCGGCGATGTCCGCGGCGATGCGTTGTTGGATGCTCAGCATGCGTGTGTTCGATTCCTTGCAGGCACAAATGCGAAGGGCCGCATGTGCGGCCCCTCGTCATGGATTCTAGCAAGTCGGGTTGCGTCGTGGACGCTTGCTTTTCGAGCGCGTGCTGTGATCAGAGAGCGACGCGAAAACCGATCCAGCCGGCGCGCGGCTGGCCCGGACCGTAGAAGCGCGGATCGTCGAAGTCCGGAAACACTTCGCCCGGTTCGCCGAGCGTGCCGAAGGTGACGTAGTGGCGATTGAAGACGTTGTCGGCGCGTGCGAACACGCTGAAGTGTTCGTTGAACACGTAGTTCGCACGCAGGTTGAGCAGGGCGTAACCGCCGGTCTCGCCGAGCAGGTTCGCCTCGTCGCTGCGCAGGTACTGGCCCGAGTTCGCGATCACGTCGCCGCCGATGGTCAGCGCTTTGGTCAGCGCGAAGTCCGCGCCGAGCTTGAAACTGTTCTTCGGCAGGCTCGGAATGCGATCGCCTTTCTTGACGAAGATCAGGCCGTCCTCGTCGGCATCCGGATGATTGGCGCTGTTCTCGAGAAAACTCGTCTGGTAGGTCGCGTCGAGATACGTGTAGTTCGCGTACCAGCTCAGGCGCTTGTCCCAGAACGTGCCGTTCAAGCTCGCTTCCACACCTTGCCGGCGCGTGTCGCCGACGTTGGCGAAGAAGCCTTCGTTGGACTGCGTACCGCCGGTGGACTGGAACAGAATGTCATCCGTATTGGTCGTGCGGAACACGCCCAGGTGCCAGTTGATGCGGTCGTTGGCGTCCGCGCCGAATGCGCCGCGCAAGCCGCCTTCCCAGGTCTTTGCGACGACCTGTTTCAGCGGCGGATCGGAGAGGAACTGGTTCGGCAGTTTGCACGGTGCATCCGGATCGGAGCAGGTGAGTTCGACCGGTGTCGGCGCGCGCGTCGATTCGCTGTAGCCGCCGTAGAAATTGAGCGCCTTGTTCCACTCGTAGGTGATGCCGGCCGCCGGATTGAAGCGCGAGAAACTGTGCTTGCCGTCGAGGTCGGGATTCTCGCCGGTCGGATCGTTGATCGTCGTGCGCGTGTGGTTGCTGCGCCCGGACAGGGTCAGCGCGAGCTTGTCCGTGATCGACAGCGTGTCGGTGGCATATACACCGGTGCTGCGTGTGTGGCTCTTCACGTTGAGTTCGTCTTCGGGAATGAAGATGCCGGAATCCGACGACGTCACCAGGTTCGGCTGCAGCACGGCGACCTCGAGCTGCGAGTCGTAGCTGAGCCGGCCGTTCGTGTAATCGAGTCCGACCACCAATTGGTTCGCCATGCCGCCGATCGGCTGGTCGAACGACAGCTGCAGCGTGCCGCCGTCGCTCTTCTGCGTACGATGACCGATGTTGTTGATGGCGTCGTACTCGGACGAAACGGTGTTGCCGTTCTGGTCGAGCACCGGTTCGCCGTCGTCGTCGCAGAGGATGTCGTCATCGTCCTCGCATTCGTCGAAATCGGTGCCGTCGCCGTTGTAGGACAGCGTTTTGACTTCGCGATGGAAAGCGCTGAACGAGAGCTTCGTCGCTTCGTTGAAGTTGATGCTGCCCTGACCGCTGATCAGGTCCAGTTTGTTCGTGGTCTGATCGGGTGCGGTGAAGATGCCGCGCCAGTTCTGCGCGAGTTCCTGCACCGGCGCCGCGCCGTTGCCGACCAGGTCGGTATTGGCGTGGCCGAGGTGCAGGTCGAACGAGGCGGCGTCGCCGCGCCAGGACAAGGTACCGTAGAAGTTGCGCGCGTTCGACGGCGATTGATCGCGCCAGCCGTCCTCGTCGAACCGGTTGCCCATCAGGTACCAGCCCCACTGTCCGGAATTGCCGCCGGTCTCGAACGTCGCGTTGGTACGGCCGAACGAGCCGCCGTAGAACTCGAAGCTGGTGCCGGGGTCGCTGAAGCCGGTCTTGGTCTGCAGGGAAATCGCACCGCCCAGCGTGTTCAAGCCGAACACCGGATTGGAACCGGCAAACAGGCTCATGCGTTCGATCGCGGCTTCCGGAATCAGGTCCCAATTGACCGTGTCGCCGAACACTTCGTTGACGCGCACGCCGTCGAGGTAGACCGACATGCCTTCCGAACCGCCGAGCAGCGGCGTCGCGGTGAAGCCGCGGAATTGCAGATCCGGCTGCAGCGGATTGCTCTGCGCGCCGTTCGTCGTCACGCCGGCCAGATGGCGATTCATGAAGTCGGTCAGGTCGAGTGTCTGCGAACGCTGCAGCGCTGAATCGTCGACCGACTGCACGTTATACGGCAGCTTGTTCGCCGCGATGTCGGTGCCGGCGACCGGACTCACGCCGACCACGTTGACCAGATCGAGCGTGGTGACGTTCTCGCTGCCTTCGGTTGGCGGCGCATCGGCCGCCTGCACACCGGCCATGCAGCCGGCCAGGGCCGCGGCGAGCGGCGCCAGCCGCGCCCGTCTTGCGCGTTGGGACAACGGAATCATCGGAGCACCTCTTGTACTTTTAGTTGGGGTGGCGTTGCATGTCGAACCGGCGGCGCGAGCCCCCGCGCTGCGCGCGCGGTATTTATACGCATGAAGCTGCCGCACATTAGGTGGGCGCCGTCGCGGCGAACATAGGAATCTTTCCCGAAATCGGAGTCGTCCCGTGGAGATGTCGCGTTACCTGATGGTGCGGATCGCCGCGGTCAGTCTGGCGATCCTGATTGGCGCGCTCGCACTCGCGCTGTGGCGTGCACAGTTCGACGTCAAGCGCGAGGAAGTCGGCGCCGTCGAGACGGTGCGTCTGTTCGAACGCCTGTTCGCACTGGAGAACGGTCCGCATGCCGGCATCGAGGACCAGCTCGCACAGCTCGGGCGCATCAATGGGTCGGACAACCTGCGCCACATCCAGCTCGATCTGCGCGATGGCCTCGGCCATGTGCTCGTGGCGCCGCGTGCGAATGCGCCGGCGACCGCGCTGGAACGCGTCTTCGCGCTGCTCGCGCCGGGTATCCGCAGCAGTCGTGCGGAGTCGTCCGGCCCGTGGACGCTGCAGCGCGATGACGGCGAACTGTATGTCGCCACGCTGGCGCTGAACCCAGCGAGCGAGCAGCGCGAGGCACTCGACAATCTGGTGGGGATGCTCGGCGTACTGGCCGGCTATGCGATCGCGGTCCTGCTGGCCGTGTACTGGACACTGAAGCGTGCACTGGCACCGATGCAGCCGATCCTCGACGCCATCGGGCACTACGAACGCAACGATTTCTCGCATCGCCTGCCGGCGCTGCGCCTGCGCGAAATGGACACGATCGGGCGCGCGTTGAATCATCTCGCCGCAGCGCTCGGGCATGCGCAGCACGAGCGCCGCACGTTGAGTCTGAAGCTGCTGACCTCGCAGGAAGAGGAACGCGCACGCATCGCGCGCGAACTGCACGACGAGTTCGGCCAGGCGTTGACGGCGATGCGCGCGGACGCGCTCTGGCTGACCCATCAGACCGCCGCGCAGCCGCCGACGCAGGCCGTCGCGCGCGCGCTCGCCGCACATTGCGAACGCCTGCATCTCGGTATCCGCGACCTGCTGCGGCAGCTGCGTCCGCGCGAACTCGACTCCGGCAGCGCACGCGTGTCGCTGCGCCGGCTGCTCGACGACCTGCTGCGCAGCTGGCGCGAACGCCCGGGCCAGACGGCGCGTCTGCAGCTCGACGTCGCGATCGACGAGGCGCAGTTGCCGGACGAACTGGCCTTGACGCTGTATCGACTGACCCAGGAAGCGCTGACCAATGCGATGCGCCACGCCGGCGCGACCCAGGTTGCGATCGCGTTGCACGAGGGCGCCGACGGCGGCATCGAGTGGCAGTGCGAAGACGACGGCGTCGGCATCGATTCCGGCGACGGCGCGGCGCAGCGCGGCAACGGTCTGGCCGGCATGCGCGAACGCGTCTGGGCGCACGCGGGGGAGCTCGATATCGAGCGCATCAATGCGGATGCGCAGCGTCCGGGACTGCGCTTGCGCGCGCGTTTCGCCGCGATCGCTATTGCAGGCGCGCCGGCGCACTGATGCGCAGCAGGCCGTGCTCCTGCGCGTAGCGATACATTTCCAGCGCGTTGCCGAGGCCGGTCTTGTGGCGGATCGTGGTCTGGTAGTTGGCCGCCGTCTTGATGCTGAGGCTGCGGCTTGCCGCGACCTGCTCCACGCTGGCGCCTTCGGCGAGCAACAGGAACACGTCGAATTCGCGCGGCGACAGGCGCCAATGCGGCAGCAGATCCGTCGCGGCGTTCGTCTGCAGTGCCCCGGCGACTTCGCTCGACAGCGGACAACCGCCTGCGTTGATCGTGCGGATCGCTTCGATCAAGGATTCGGGAGGGCTGCTCTTGGTGATGTAGCCGCTGGCACCGAGGCGCAAGGCTTGCGCAGCCAGGCTCGGGCTGTCGTGCATCGTGAACACCAGCACGCGTAAGTCCGGCACGCGATGACGCAGACGCTGCAGCGTCGCCAGACCCCCGCGGCCCGGCATCGAAAGATCGAGGATCAGGATATCGGCCGCATGCGTGCTGAGCCAGCGATACGCGCTTTCGCCATCGGCAAATTCGGCGACGACTTCGACCGCCTGGTCGAGTTCGAGCAGCCGTCGGTAACCGCTGCGTACGACCGCATGATCGTCCGCGATCGCTATCCGCAATGGTCGCGACTCCCTGACCGGCACGCGCGTTCCCCGTGAACCGTCCGCAGACGACAGATGGGTCATCACTTCCCTCGACAGCCGGTTCGCCGAACGGCGAACCGGCCTTGTGCCGGGTGGTCACGCGTCAGGACAGGAGATCGCGATCGCGTGGCCATGGTTGGCGGATGGAACGACGGGCGCTCAGGACTTGAGCACGCCGGACAGTTTCGCCGTGTTGGTCGCGATCGCGTCCATCAGCGGCGGCGACAGGCAGTCGTACGGCGCGAGGCCGAGTTCGGTCAGGCGTGCGCGCACCGCACCCATGTCCGCCGGGTTGTAGCCCGCTTCGATGATCGAGGACACGAACGCGGCGAACTGCGGCTCCGACCAGCCCGACTCATTCGACAGTTCGGTGTGCACGAAATCCAGGCCGTAGAACGCATGCTTGGTGTTCTCGATGCGGCCGTACATGTGCGTGCCGCACACCTTGCACGCGTGGCGCAGGATGGTCTTGCTCGGATCGACGACGGCGAGCTTTTCTTCGTGCTCGGTCACCTTGACCTTGTCTTTCGAGACCACGGCGATCTGCGAGAACGTGACGCCCTTCGGGCGCCAGCACTGCGTGCAGCCGCAGACATGATTGAACGCCGTCTGCGCGCCGATGGTCACCTTGACCGGATCGGATGTGCATTTGCAGGTCAGCGTACCGCCGCCGAAGCTATCGCCGGCGCCTTTCTTCACGCCATTGTCGACCGCCGGATGAATGGAAACAGCCATGAGTGTTACCTCCGAGTTACTATCATTTCGCCGCATGCCGCGGCGGTTGCTTCACGATGAAACGGTGCGATCCGCAGCTGCGGATCAATACTTGATGACCGAGCGGATCACCTTGCCCTCGTGCATCAGGTCGAAGGCGTGATTGATCTGATCCAGCGGCAGCACTTCGCTGACGAACTCGTCGACCTTCAACTCGCCGGCCATGTAGCGGTCGACGTAGCCCGGCAGCTGCGAACGGCCCTTGACGCCGCCGAACGCGGAGCCGCGCCATACGCGACCGGTGACCAGCTGGAATGGACGCGTCGAGATCTCCTGGCCGGCGCCGGCGACACCGATGATGATCGACTCGCCCCAGCCTTTGTGGCAGCACTCCAGCGCCGAACGCATGACCTTGACGTTGCCAATGCACTCGAACGAGAAATCGACGCCGCCGTCGGTGAGGTCGACGATGACCTGCTGGATCGGCGTGTCCTTGTAGTCGGCCGGATTGATGAAGTCAGTCGCGCCTAGCTGCTTGGCCATCTCCCATTTGCTCGGGTTGAGATCGATGGCGATGATGCGCGAGGCCTTTGCCATCACCGCGCCCTGCACGGCCGCAAGGCCGATGCCGCCCATACCGAAGATCGCCACTGTCGCGCCCGGCCACACCTTGGCCGTGTTGAGCACGGCGCCGATGCCGGTGGTGATGCCGCAGCCGAGCAGGCAGACCTTGTCGAGCGGAGCGGCGGGATTGATCTTGGCGAGCGAGATCTCCGGCAACACCGTGTATTCGGAAAACGTACTGCAGCCCATGTAGTGCAGGATCGGCTTGCCCTTCAGCGAAAAGCGCGACGTACCGTCCGGCATCAGGCCCTTGCCCTGTGTCACGCGGATCGCCTGGCACAGATTGGTACGGCCGGAGGTGCAGAACGAGCACACGCCGCATTCGGGCGTGTACAACGGAATGACGTGGTCGCCGGGCTTGACGCTGGTCACGCCAGGGCCGACTTCCTGCACGATGCCGCCGCCTTCGTGGCCGAGGATGACCGGGAACAGGCCTTCGGGGTCGGAACCGGACTGGGTGAACGCGTCGGTATGGCAGACGCCGGTGGCGACGATCTTGACCAGGACCTCGCCAGCGCGGGGACCTTCGAGGTCGACTTCCTCGATCGAAAGGGGTTTGCCCGCCTCCCAGGCGACTGCTGCTCTTGTCTTCATTGCTGACTCTCCATGGAAATTAAGCGATGGCGCTGACGCCGCATTGGCTGCAATGTGCATGCCATTACGGACAACATAGGGGGGCGCACGCAAGGTACGGTTTTTCTTCGCGTTAGCGCCCGCCGAATGCGGCTCGAGTACGTGCCGCGGGCCACCCTGAAACGGAAATGGAACACCTCCCGACGCATTCGCGGGCGCGCGACGGAACAGTGCGCGCCCGCGCTCCGCGGGCCGATCCGGCTCAAGGGATCGCGACGCCCCAGGGCAGCTCGCCGACCGGGATTTCCTTGACCACCTTGAGCGACTGCGTGTCGATCACGCTGACGCTGTTGGAGCGGCCGTTGGCGACGTACAGCTTCTTGCCGTCCGGGGTCAGCGCCATGTTCCACGGGCGCTTGCCGACGGCAACTTCGCCGACCACCTTGTTGGCAGCGACATCGATCACCGACACGCTGCCGGCGCCCCCGTTGGCCGCGTAGATGCGCTTGCCGTCGTGGCTGATGCTGATGCCGGCAGTGCGCAGGCCGGTCGAAATGCTGGCGATCTTCTTGCGGGTGCCAAGATCGACCACGTCGACCGCATTGGCGGCTTCCTGTGCGATGTAGACCTGCGAAGTGCCCGGGATGAAGGCCGCGCCGCGCGGGTGGCCGCTGGTCGGGATCGTGCCGGTCGAAGCGCGCTGGGCGAGATCGATCACATCGATGTCGTTGGAGCCTTCGTTGCTGGTCAGCAGCAGCTTGCCGTCCAGGCTGAACTCGCAATGCTCCGGATTGCGTCCCTTGGTCGCGATGCTCGCCTCCAGCTTGAACGAGGTCGTGTCGATCAGCAGCGCCTTGTGCTGCCCTTCGGCGCAGACGGCGAGCGTCTTGCCGTCCGGTGAAAGGCGCACGCCTTCGGCTTCGGGACCGATCGCGACGCTGTGCTTGACCGTATCGGTCGCCGGATCGATCGCCACCAGGTTGTTGTGTTCGGCATCGACGACGTACAGCGTCTTGCCGTCGGCGCTGGTGTCGATCGCCTGCAGGCGCTTGCCGAGTCCGTTCTGCGCGCTGAGCGTCTTGACGACCGCGTCGGTCGAGGTGTCGATGACCGAAATCGTGCCGCTCTTCTGGTTGGGAACATAGGCCATCGGAGCAGCGCCGGCGGCGGCGGTCGCGAGTGCGCCGGCCAGCAGCATGGCTGCCGTTGCGATCGGCCGGCGCAAGCTCGTTGCGTTCGTACGAACGCAAGGCGTGGACGTAGTGGAAAGAATCACGAAAACTCCAGTGCGCATCGCAGTGCGGGGAAAGAAGACCGCAGCTTGGACATCGAAATGGCTTACCAGTTCTTCAGCGATGGATCGCCGCCGTACTTCGAGCGGACGTAGGCGAGCAGCTTCCACTCTTCCTCTTCGGTGACCACGCCGGCAAACGGCGGCATGTCGCCGACGACGTTCTCGTGACCGACGCGCGTATATCCTTTGGCCTGCAGGCCGGTGCTGCCGAGCTTGATCAGGTTGAACAGCGTGGTGTCGTCGCTGCCGTAGACCCAGGTGTCGTTGATCACCGGCGGGCACATGCCGCCGCCGCCGCCGGCGCCGTGGCAGCCGCTGCAGGCTTTCGACACGAACAATTCCTTGCCGGCCGCAATGGCGGCGTCGTTGCCGGTATCGGGATTCTTGACGATATCAAGGCCGTGTTCGTTTTGGCCCGCCGCCGACGCAGGCGCGACGGCTCCCGCCTTCGCGTCCGGCTTCGCCGCGGGCTTCGCCTTGGCCGGATCGTCGGGGTTGGGCTCGTCGATCAGCCAGCGTTCTTTGGCCTCTTGTGCGTAGGCCGTGCTGATGGCGTGGGTGGCAATGATGGCGGCGCCGGCCGTCATTGCGGCGGCGCAGAGCAGGATGCGTAGTTTCATCGGAGTCTCCATAGGGCACACGAAAGCTGTTTCGATAGGGACGATGTCGCCGCGCCAGCGAAGGCCGCGGCGGCTCAATTGAGGGCGGTGATCAGCGGCTTTGCGAGAGCAGCGTCGTCACTTGTGTATTGCCTTTTTCCTGCGCGATGGCCAATGCGGTCTGGCCCTTGGCGTCCTTCGCCGAGGCGTCGGCGCCGGCGGACAGCAGCGTCTTGGCGGCCGCTTCGTTGTTCTCCGCCGCGGCCAGCATCAGCGAGGTGATGCCGGCCTTGTTGGCGGCTCGCACGTTCGCGCCGTGCTTCAGCAGCAAGTCGAGCACGCCGCTGGCACTCTTCGCAGTCGCGAACATCACCGGCGTATAGCCTGCTTCGTTGGCGGCATTGACATTGGCGCCGGCATCGACGAGCTGCTTGACGTTGTCGAGCTCGCCGTACGTGATGGCGACCGAGAGCGGACTCCAGCCGCTGCTGCCGTAGGCATCCAGCTTCGCGCCCTTGCTGATCAGCAGCCGGATCATGTCCGGATTGTTGCGCCATACGGCGAACATGAGCGGCGACCAGCCGTCCTTGTCGCGCTGTTCGGCCTGGGCGCCGTGATCGATCAGAATTTCCGCGATCTTGACGTGGCCCTCGCGCACTGCCCACTGCAGCGCGTTGTAGTCGAGCTGGATGACCTTGTTCGGATCGGCGCCGTGGTCGAGCAGATAGCGCACGCGATCCGGATCGTTGCCGACCACCGCATCGGCCAGCTCCTGCGTCACGTCGGCACCTGCGGCGATGCGCACCTTGGTGGCGGCGAGTTCGCCCGGCGTGGCCTCGGGATGGTCGCGGCGCGCCTCGGTTTTCGCGGCTTCGATCTCGGTGTAGGGGCCGTGTTCCGGCAGATCGCCCGAGACCACGCAGGCGGCGCATTTCACCAGCGGCACGCCGTAGCTTTCGAGCACTGCCTTGATCTCGTCCTTGTGCGCCTCGAGCGTCTCGTCGAGGCGTTTCTTCAAATCCTTGTCCGCGCGCCGCACGCCGAGCGACATCGACCATTCCAGCGGAACATCGCTTTCGAACTGATTGAGTGCGATCAATTCGAGCGGTGCGCCTTTTTGCTTGATGTAATAACCGCCGATCGGACCCCAGGTTTCAGCAGCATCGAGGCTTTTATCGATTACCTGTTCCACCTGTTTTCCAGGGTGATCCTGCGGATTATAGGAAGAGTCGAAGAAAACATATTGGACGGACGTATTTTCCATCACGCCGTGCGTGCGCAGCGCCTCGCGCGCGGGGGAACTCTGCAACACGCCGATCTTCCATTTCTTCAGGATCGGATCGTCGAGCGAAGTGATCGGATGCTTGGCGTCCGTGCGATAGACCAGCACGAAGGCGGACTTGTAATAAGGCTTGGTGGTCAGCGCCATTTCGAAATCGGAGGGCACGTCCATCAGCACGTCGCAATGTTCGGCGGTGAGGGTGCTGCGTACGAGGCCGCGGCCGTAGTACGGATACCAATAATATTCCAGCGGAACACCCATGCCCTTGGCGAGGATTTCCGCGATCTTGTTCTGGAATCCTTCGCCCTTGTTGTTCGACAGCGGCATGTTGCCGGGATCCGCGCAGACACGCAGCGGCACTGCTTCGGCGTGCGATTCGGCCGCGTGCGCGACACCGAAGAATGCGGCAAGCAGTGCAGTCCCGAAAATCGCTGTTCTCAAAATCACCGCGGTACTCCTCGTGACGCGCGCGACGCTGACCTGAACTTACGTCGATGGAATTGAATGCAGCCTGATCGCGAGATTAACCCGCGAAATGATCGATCGGCATCTGCGCCGCAAGTTAGGGAATTTTTCACGGCGGAATGCCGGCAATGCGAATGCGAGGGTAGACCACTCGCGGCGAAAGACCTGCATGAAATGATTTTCACAAAAACATCGGGGCCCGAGCGGGCCCCGATGGATCAGTGCCTATGCAACTCAGTTCTGAGCGACTTTCTTGCCCACCGCTTCGCCGGTGTCGACGCGGAAGGTGAACAGCGAACCGCCGGTCGGAACCTTGTCGAAGCCGTTCTGGTAGGCGAGGCCGACCGCGCCCAGCGCACCGAACGGATCGGCCGGATCGAGGCCGGCGGAGATCGGCAGACCGATCCAGCCACCGATACCGGTGAACACCGACACATACTGGTGGCCAGCCACCTTGTAGGTGATCGGGTTGCCGATGATGCCGGAGGACAGCTTCTTCGACCACAGGATCTTGCCGTTGTCCTTGTCGACCGCACGGAACCAGCCGTCCAGCGTGCCGTAGAACACGACGCCGCCGTCGGTCACCAACGCGCCGCCCCAGGTCGGGAACTTCTCGTTGATTTCCCACTTGGTCTTGCCGGTGGTCACGTCGAACGCCTTGAAGTTGCCGAGGTTGCCCGGCTTTTCAGGCTTCATGGCGACATTCGCGAATACATACACGATGCCGGTCATGATCGCGCCGCGTTCTTTCGGCTCGTCTTCCATGTACCAGTTGTTGGTCGGGCAATAGAAGATCTTCGAGTCCTTCGGATCGGTGGCGCACGGCTGCTGATCCTTGCCACCCATCGCGGACGGCGAAGCCTTGACCGGCTTGTTCAGATCGAACGGCGAATGCTCCTTGACCTTGACCGGGCGACCGGTCTTCATGTCGATCTTCTCGGCCCAGTCCACGTTCACGTACTTGTTGGCGTGCAGCAGGGTGCCGTCACGACGATCGAGCACGTAGGCGAAGCCGTTGCGATCGAAGTGGGTCAGGGTCGGCTTGCCGTCGATCTCGCTGAGGATCGATTCGTTGATGCCGTCATAGTCCCACTGGTCGAACGGGGTCATCTGGTACGCCCACACCGCCTCGCCAGTCGCCGGGCGACGCGCGAAGATCGTCAGCGACCACTTGTTGTCCTGCGTACCGTTGTTGCACTCCTCGTGTGTCTTGTACTTGCAACGGTAGGTCGGACTCCACAGGCCGGGGTTGCCGGTGCCGTAGTAGATCAGATCGAGCTTCGGGTCGTAGCTGATGAAGCCCCACGGAGCGCCACCGCCACGGGTCCACTCGTCGCCAGGATAGCTCTTCTCGCTCTCGTTGAAGCGGCCGTATTCCGGATGCTTGGCGTTGAAGTCCTTGCCGAGGCAAAGCTCCTTGTCCGGGCCGGTGCTGTGGCACTTCCACTTCGGCGCGCCATCGGCGAGTGCGAAACCTTCCATGCGACCGCGTGCGCCGAACTCGTCGCCACCCATGCCGGTGATGACGGTGTCCTTGACGATGATCGGAGCGGGCGTGCTGGTCTCGCCCTTCTTCGGATCGGCACGCTTGACCTTCCACACTTCCTTGCCGGTCTTCGCATCGAGTGCGATCAGCTGACCGTCGAGCGTGTTGAAGACGAGCTTGCCGTCGGCGTACGACAGACCGCGGTTGACGGTGTCGCAGCACGCCACGGCGACCGCGTGGTCGTCCTGCTTGGGCGAGTACTTCCAGATCACCTGATAGTTGTCGGCTTCCGAAAGGTCGAGCGCGTAGACGTAGTTCGGATAACCGCTGACGTAGTACATCATGTTGCCGATGACCAGCGGCTGCCCCTCGTGGCCGCGCGGTGCACCGGTCGACATCGACCAGGTCATCTGCAGATTGCCGGCATTGTTCTTGTTGATGTCGGCCAGTGTGCTGTGGCGTGTCAGCGCGTAGTCGCCTCCCGGTGCGGTCCAGGAATCGCCGCTGGTGGCTTCTGCCGCGAATGCGGCGCCTGCGCTCAATGCGGCCGCGAGGCCTGCGCACAGCGCGAACAACCGCGGCTGGTTTCGTGCGGAAAATTTACTCATATCGGTGCTCCCTCCTGACTAGCTTGCAGTTATTAGCGTTCGTGCGACTTTCAGTCTGTCGCAGGCGCCACCGTTGACACCGTTGCCGGGTCGGTCCTGCGACGCAACGTTCTATCTGCAGTGGCCGTGCCAAATGTACTCACTTGTGAGAAGTTCACAAGGATCAATGCATTGCAAATTGTTGCAGCGCAACGATTTTTTCCAACTGTTCCATGCGCGGAACACCCGCGCCGGTCGCGCTGCGCCGTGTGTGGCATAGCGTCGCGCAGGCGGCTTGCGGCGCCGCGAGACGCGGCGCCGCGAACAGCCTCGGGTCACCTCGGAATAATCGGCGCGGTCTATTCGACGAAGGTCGTAGCAAACCCTGCGCGGAGCGGCGCAGAGGGAAGCAATGGGGCTAATTGCCGATGCGATGGACGCCGTCGATCTCGACCAGCAGTTCGCTGCGGCAGATGTCGCCCGCGAGCAGCAGCAGATCGTTCAACGCAGGTGCGTGCCGCTGCAGCGACGAACTGACGATATCGGCGTCGGCAGGATCGCGCAGGTAGGCTTTCAGAAGGCTGTGCGCACCCAGCGCGGTCGGAGTGGACGTCGTGGCCTGCTGCAGCAGGCTGTCGAGATTGGCCAGCGTCTCGCCGAGCTGCGCGTCGAGATCGTCCTCGTGCGTCGAGGCATGCCCGACCACCGCGGCGGTGCCGGAAATCAGCAGTTCGGCGTTCACGGTCAAAAGCCCGCGCGTGAACGTCGGTGCGGTCGGACCATATTGCCGCGGGTAGCGCCAGGCGCTGACCTGGCGCGGGTTCTCCACCGCCAGCCCCGGCTGCGTCGAGGCGAGGCCATAGACCTGCAGCACGCGCACGCCGTCCTGGCGGCCGATCGCGGTCGCCGCCGGATAGCGCGAGCGCGCCGCTGTTTTGATGCCGCGCGCGCGACCATCGCAGAACAACCGGTAGCGCTCGGCATCGCCATCGCCGAGATTGATCGCATCCAGATAATTCCACAGGCGCAGCAAGTGTGGCGTCGGGCTGTTTTCGATGAACGCGGTCAAGGTGCGATACGCGTGCGCGGCGGCCTCGACGATGCCGCCGTGCTCCGCCTCGTCGGTTTCGATCGCGAAATAGGTCGTACTGCCGTCGCTGCTCCAGCGCAGCCCGCCCTGGCGTCCGCTGCGTATCGGCGCGACGCCGCGCCAGACCTCGAAAGGGGCCGGCTGCAGCGGTTCCAGTCCGACCCGCAGTGCGCGCGGGTCCTCCGGCAAGGCTGCGTCCACGCCGAAGCCGATCACCGCGAGCACGTCGGGCTGTGCCAGCAGTGTTGCGGCCGAAGTCCGTTCGTAGCCGATCCTGAGCGGTGTCGGCAACGTCGCGGTTTCGGTCATCGGCATCGACATGTGTTCAGGGAAGCGGGCTGGACCGGGCTGCGGATACGCAGCGGGTCGCGGATGATACACTGGGCGGATCATTCCACGCCCGCCACGGCCACGACGACCTCGATGGACACTAAAGCCAGCGCACCGCAGACCGCCGCGCAGCTCGAACTCGCGCAACTGCTCGTCGACAGCCTCAATATCGACTGGGTCAAGCCCGCGGACATCGATCCGGACGCGGCCCTGTTCGGCAGCGATCTCGGCCTCGATTCGATCGACGCGCTCGAACTCGCGCTGGCCGTATCCAAGCGCTACGGGTTTCAGCTGCGTTCGGACAACCCGGACAACAAGCGCATCTTCGGCAGCCTGCGCGCCTTGTCTGAGCACATCGAGCAGCACAGGACCGGGACTGGGGATTAAAGATTCGAGATTCGAGATTCGGAAAAGACCTGCTTGCGCGCAGGTCGTTGCGGGCAACCCTTCGTCGCGGCACGCTCTTCCGAATCTCCAATCCCTGCCTCAATCGACCGGCGTGTTGCCTCCGCTGAATGCGATGCGCGCCTGACGGCGCCGTTCGATGCGGTCGGAAACATAGCGGCGCAGGTGCCGCACGCCGAGCACCGCATAGATGAACTTGAACGCATGCAGCCGGCGCATCACCGGCGCGCTGTCGAACACGTCGCCGGCGAGCATCGAGATGACGCCATCCTGGGTGCGCCACTGGTTGCCGGGATGCGCGAACAGATGACGCATCACCGGCGAGTTGAAGCGGTAGATGAACCACGAGAACACGCGCACGCCGCGGCGGATTCGTGCCGCGAACGCACGCTGCAAAGCTGCTTCGCGCGCCGGCGCATCGAGAACCGCAGCGACCATCGCGGCCGCCTGCTTGCCGCTGTGCATCGCCAGATACACGCCGGAGGAGAAGACTGGATCGACGAAGGCGTACGCGTCGCCGACCATGACCCAGCCCGGCCCGCTCATCGCCGCACAGGTGTAGGAATAATTGCCGGTCACGCGCACGTCGGAAATCATCTGCGCATCGGCCATGCGCGCCCACGCTGACGGCATCAGCTTCAAGGTGTCGAGCAGGAATTCCTCGTTGCGCCCACGGCGCTGCTTGAGGTACTCCGGAAAGCACACGCAGCCGACGCTGACCACACCGTCACGCAGCGGAATGAACCAGCACCAGCCGTGCGCGAAGTTGTAGATGCTGATGTTGCCGGCGTCGTCGCCCGGGCGGCGCTCGACGCCGCGAAAATGCGAGAAGATCGCCGCACTCTGGTGCTTGTCGTTCTTGCGCTTGAGCTTGAGCGCGTTGCCCATCAAAGTATCGCGGCCACTGGCGTCAACGAGGTATTTCGCGTGGACGGTCAGCGCGTTGCCGGCCGCGTCCTTGGCGTGCGCCAAAACCCGACCGACGCCGTTCACCTCGACCTGTTCGACCTTGACGCCCTCGCGCGCATCCACGCCGTTCTCACGCGCGTGCTCGAACAGCATCGCGTCGAATTCCTCGCGCTTGACCTGGAACGCGTGAGGCGGCGTGTTGCCGAGGGCCTGGCGGAAATGAAAGGTCTGGTAGTTGCCCGCGTCGGAGGGGAAATCCGCGCCGAGCTTGAGGACGCCGAGTGCGCGTACCTTCTCCATCACGCCGAGCTGGTCGAAGATCGGCAAATTCGCCGGCAGTAGCGATTCACCGATGTGAAAACGCGGGTGGCGGTCCTTCTCCAGCTGCAGCACGCGCCGGCCCTGCCGTTGCAGCAAGGTGGCGACCGTCGATCCGCCCGGTCCGCCGCCGACCACCAGCACGTCGCAATCGATGACCGCCTGTTGCATGAGATCTCCCGCTTGGACTGCGCCGTCTGAATCGTGCGCAAAAACGCTATGTTACATTCGCCGCCTTCGTCGGCCTCGCGTTTGCGCGCAATCTCTTCCGTGTCCACCTCCGCTCCGTCATCGCCCCTGCCGCTCGCACCTGCACTGCGCTCGCGTGCGCTCGTCTGCGCAGTCGCCGCGTATGGGCTGCTGCTGTTGGCGGCGCTCGTGACCGCCAACACCTGGCTCGACGCGGCGGCTGCGTTGGCCTTCGTCACCTTGCTGCTGTCGCCGGGTCTGCTCCGGCGCAGCGCAGTCGCCTGGTCGCTGTGGCTGCTCGCCGGCGCAGGCGTCGGTACGCTCGCCGCGCGCGGCTACGGTCGGCTTGCGCTCGACCTGTTGCCGGTGTTGATCAATGCGGCGTTGTGCGTGCTGTTCGCGCGCACGCTGGCGCCGGGCCGGGTCGCACTGATTGCCGCGATCATCGATGTGATCGAAGGGCCTGAACGCCTCGCACTGCCACGCGTCGCCGCCTATGCGCGCGGCCTGACGTGGGCGTGGACGCTGCTGTTCGGCCTGCAGGCTGGCCTGTTGCTCGTGCTCATCGCCTGCCAGGTGCCCGATGGCCTGCTCGCCAGCTTCGGCGTGGCGCCGCCGTTCGCGCTCGCCGCCGCAGGCTGGGGCATGTATGTGCATCTGGGCAGCTACGCGGCGGTGATCGGCTTCCTGATCGTCGAGTACGCATTCCGGCGCCACCACCTCGGCCATATTCCACATGCGCCTCTGGCGCAGTTCATCACGCAGCTGGCGCGTCGCTGGCCGGCACTGATGCGCCGCTTCGCCGCGGCGGATTGAGCGATGCACATCGACGCTGCGGAAATCCGCGAGTCCATCCGCATCGATGCGGCGCACCCGAGCTTGCCGGGCCACTTTCCAGGCCGGCCGGTGGTGCCGGGCGTAGTGCTGCTCGACCTCGTCGCCGCAGCGCTCGGGCGCGCCGGCGCCGGACGCTTCGTGCGCATCGGCGTCGTCAAATTCTCGGCGCCGCTGCTGCCGGAGCAGGACGCGCAGCTGACGGCGAGCCGCAGCGGCGCGCGCGTGCGTTTTCGCATCGAGCGTGAAGGACGTCCGATCCTGAGCGGCGAGGCGGAGCTGCTGTGAGCGAGCACTGGAGCAAGCGTCCCGAAGGCGGCGGCTGGTTCGCCATCTGGCTGATCCGCATGATCGGTCTCCACCTCGGCCGCGGCATCGCACGCTTGATCCTGTATCCGATCACGCTGTATTTCTTTTTCCGCCGCTCCTACGAGCGTCGCGTGTCCTACGCGTTCCTGCAGCGCGCGTTCGGGCGACCGGCCACGGCGTGGCAGGTGATGCGGCATTTCCACCGGTTTGCCGGCACCATCCTCGATCGCCTGTTCCTGCTGTCCGATCGCTTCGAGGGATTCGACGTCAAGGTCGAAGGCCTCGACCAGCTCACCTCGCGCATCCGGCCAGAGCGCGGCGTGCTTCTGCTCGGCGCCCACGTCGGCAGTTTCGAAGTGCTGCGCGTGCTCGCCGACCGACCCGACGCGCCGCGCGTGTGCGTCGTGCTCGACACGCAGAAGACGCCCGCATTGACCGAATTGCTGCACGCGCTCAATCCGGAGATTGCGCGCAACGTCATCGACGCATCGCGGCCGAGCACGGAAATCGTGCTCGCGCTCGGCGAAGCGGTCGAATCGGGCGCACTGGCGACCCTGCTCGCCGATCGTGCGCGTGCGCACGAGGCGACCGTGGTGGTCGACTTCATGGGCGCGCCGGCCGCGTTTCCGGTTGCGCCGTTCCTGATCGGCTCGCTGCTGAAAGTGCCGATGGTGCTGTGCTTCGGAATGTATCGCGGCGGCAACCGCTACGACCTTTATTTCGAAACCTTCGCCGACCAGCTCGAACTGCCGCGACGCGCGCGCAAGGCCGAGCTGCGCGCGGTCGCGCAGCGCTACGCCGCACGCCTGGAGCACTATGTGCGACAAGACCCCTACAACTGGTTCAACTGGCATGATTTCTGGAATCTCGAAAGCTTCGACGACGGCGAGTCTGTGGTGCGCGCTCGTTCTCTCGTCGATGCTTCCGTCCCACGCAGCGCCGCCTGACGACGGTGCCGGCAAGGCGGATGCGGCCGCCCTCGTCGCTGCGCTGAAGCGCGATGTGCCGGCACGCACGCCTTATACCGAAGTGCGCTTTTCGGGGATGCTCGATCGTCCGCTGATCCTGCATGGGGAACTCGAATATTCCGGCCCGGGCAAGCTCGGCAAGCGCGTCGACACGCCGTACAAGGAACAGACCACGATTGCCGGCAGCAGCGCGAGCGTGCAGCGCGGAGATCGCCCGCCGCGCACGTTTTCGCTGGCGCAGGCGCCTGAGCTCGAAGGCTTCCTGCGCGGTTTCTCTGCCCTGCTCGGCGGCGACGCGGTGACGCTGCAGCGCGATTTCGAGTTGTCCGCCAGCGGCAGCCAGGCACGCTGGCAGCTGCAGTTGAAACCGCGCGACGACCGCCTCGCGCGCCGCATCACGGCGATCGAGGTGGATGGCGCGCAGAACGCGCCGCGCTGCTTCCGCACGCATGAGGCCGACGGCGATCTCGGCATCCTGCTGGTCGATACGCTGGCCGATGCCAAGCTGACGACGCGGCCGTCGCCGGCGCAGCTGGACGCGCTGTGCCGCGGCGTGGCGGCGCCGTGAAGCGTGCAGGCTTTTTTCTCGCCGCCATGACGACACTTGCGCAGCGGCGGCAGGCATCGCGTTCCGCTTCCAGCGCAGGGGAGCGCTGAGCCGTGCGTACGCGCCGCGCGGTCTTCAGCGTGCTGATGCTGTGGGTGCTCGCACTCGCCGCGGTGGCCCTGTTCGCGCTGCAGCATCTGCACATCAGCACGGACTTGCGCAGCTTCATGCCGCCGCCGCAGACCGCCGATCAGCAACTGCTGATGGATCAGATCGGCGAAGGCCCGGGATCGCGTCTGCTGCTGCTCGCGATCACCGGCGCACCGGAAACGATGCTGGCCGAACTCAGCCGCGGCCTCGCCGACGCGCTGCACAAGGACACGCGCTTCGAGCAGGTCGTCAACGGCGCGTTCGACGCGTCCGCGCTCGACGAGCAGCTGCTGCCGTATCGCTATCTGCTGTCGCCGACGCTGGATACGCACACGCTCGACGCGGCCTACCTCGGCGAGCAGCTGCAGCAGCGTGTCGAAGATCTGGCCTCGCCCGCGGCCGCGTTGCTGAAGCCGCTGCTGGCGCGTGATCCGACGCTGGAAGTGCTCGCGCTGGCCGAGCGCTGGTCGCCGCCGAAGCCGCCGGCGGTGCGCGATGGCGTGTGGTTCTCGTCCGCCGGCGAAGCCTTGCTGCTGGCCGAAACGCGCGGCGCCGGCTTCGATCCGGCGGCGCAGGGCGCGGCGATCGATGCGCTCGAGGCGGCGTTCCATGCACTTCCGAATGTGGGCAGCGCGACTTTGACCGTGAGCGGCCCCGGCTATTTCACCGTGCTGATCAATGCGAAGACGCGCGGCGAAGCCGACCGTATCGGCGCGGTCAGCACGCTCGGATTCATCCTGCTCTTGCTGCTCGCCTATCGCAGCCTGCCGGCGCTGCTGCTGGCCGGTTTGCCGGTGGTCAGCGGCGGGCTCGCCGGCATTGCCGCGCTCGCGCTCGCGTTCGGTTCGGCGCATGGCATCACGCTCGCATTCGGTTTCACCCTGCTCGGCGTCGCGCAGGAGTATCCGATCCGCCTGCTCAGTCATCGCCGCGCCGGCGAGGATGCACTGACCAGCGTGCGCGCGTTGTGGCCGCTGCTGGCGACTGCGATCGCCTCGGCCGCGATCGCTTACCTGGCCTTCTTCGCGTCCGGTGTCGGCGGCCTGCAGCAGCTCGCGGTCTTCACCATCGCCGGCCTCGTCGTCGCCGGCTTGAGCACGCGCTATCTGCTGCCGCGCGTGCTGCCGGTGCGCTTCCGCGATGCCGCGGCGACGCCGGGGCTCGCCGCCGCGACGCGCTTCATCGATCGCGTGCCGCGACCGCGCTGGCTGCCCTGGCTGCTGCTGATCGTTTCGCTCATCGCGCTGTGGCGCGCGCCGGGTCCGCTGTGGGAGAACGACCTCGCCGCATTGACGCCGGTGCCGCAGGATCTGCTCCTGCGCGATGCCAAACTGCGCGGCGAACTCGGCGCGCCGGACGTGCGCTACCTGCTCGTGCTAGAGGCGGCGGATGCGGACGGTGTGCTCGCGCTGTCCGAGTCGCTGGCGCCGTCGCTCGATGGCCTGGTCAAGACGGCCGCGCTCGACGCGGTCGAACTGCCGAGCCGCTATCTGCCGAGCGCGGCGACACAGCGCGCGCGCCAGGTAAAACTGCCGGGCCGTGCGGCGCTCGCGGTCGCGCTGGCCGATGCGAGTCGCGACCTGCCGTTCCGCCCCGATCTGTTCACGCCGTTTCTCGACGACGTCGAGAGCGCCCGTACGTTGACCCCGTTGAGTGCCGAGACATTCGCGCGTTCGCCGCTCGGCGCACGCCTGGCGTCGATGCTGGTGCAGCGTGACGACGGCTGGCTGGGTCTTGCGACCTTGTCCGGCGTGCGCGATGCGGGCGCGCTCGCCGCCTTCACCACGTCCACGCAAGGGCGCGCACGCCTGCTCGATCTCAAGGGCGCGTCGGAATCGCTGGTCGCCGCCTATCGCGAACGCATCCTGCGCGCGCTCGGCCTTGCGCTGGTGCTGCTCGCGGTGACGGTGATCGTCGCCTTGCGCAGCTGGCGGCGTGCCTGGCACGTGCTCGCGCCGATGTCGCTGGCGACCTTGCTGGTGCTGGTGGTCGAGCGGGCGTCGGGAATCTCGCTGTCGCTGTTCCACTTGGTTGCGCTGACGCTGGCGGCAGGCCTCGGCCTGCATTACGCGCTGTTCTTTGAACGCCCGGTCGCCGATGCCGCCGAGTCGCGCCGCACCTTGCATGCGACGCTGGTCTGCGTGATCTCCGCGCTGTTGGTATTCGGACTGCAGGCGCTGTCGTCGCTGCCGGTGCTGCGCGCCATCGGCCTCACCGTCGCGCTTGGCGTCGGCTTTCACTTCTGCCTGTCGATCCTGATGGCGCGCTCAGGAAGTGTGAAAGACTGAAGCACGAGGGACAGGGACGAGCGCTCTAGAGATTGAAACGCGACGGACACGGAAAGCGCGAAGAAAAGACGTTGATCCGCTTTTTCGTGCTCTTCGTGTCCTTCGTGTCGACGGCTTTTGTTCTTGGCTGGAGGCGGTCAGCCGTCGAAGCCGTCGGCGAACACCGCGTCGGCGGCGATCGGGGTCAGCACGAAGCTGGCCGTGCTGCCGTCGCTGGTGACGCCCGCGCCGAGGATCACGCCGGACGCATTGATCGCGCGGCCGATCTGGAAGCGCGTGAAGATGCCGGGATCGTCGACGACGTCGTACAGGTCGTAGACGGTGCCGTCGCGATACACCCACGCCTGCACGCCGGGCGCGCAGCCGCTGGCCGAGCCGATGCCGGCGCTGCCGACGATGACGCCGGCATCGTTGATCGCGGCGGCGCAACCGCTTTCCTGATCGAGCGTCGCGCCCGCGATCTCGCTGTAGGTGCCGTCCGCGGCGAAGACGACCGGGACCAGATCCGGGTGGGAATCGGCGAGGCCGACGCCGACCGCGATGCCGGCCGCGTTCACGCCGACCGCCGTACTCGGCAGTTGCGCCGCCATGTCGCTCATCGGCAGCACGACCGCGGTGCCGACCATGCCGACCGTCGCATGGATGTCGGAGGAATGCACATTCCAGCCGCCGACGAGCTTGCCGGACGTATTCACCGCCGACCAATGCGCCTGCTCGAACTCGACCGTCGAATCGGCGACGCCGTAGTCGACCAAGCCGTCCGCCTGGGTCCAGACGAACGCACGGCTCTGCGCGGGCAGGCCGAAGCCGCCGACCACGACGCCGGAGTCGTTGATGTCCTGCGGGCTGACGTTGACGCTCGGGTCGCTGCTGAGGTTGGTCGACTCGTCCGGCGTCGCCGCGTTCCACAGCAGACCCGCGGTCGGATTCACGTAGTCCATGAACGAGCCGACGATCTGGCCCTGATTGTTGAGCGCATAGGCGAAGCCGTCGCCGACGCCGGGCACGCCGAGAGCGTGCACGCTGCCGTCGGTATCCCAGAACGCAGCGCGGCCGTTGAAGTCCGCATCGAGGTAGCCGCCGACCATCTGGCCGGCATCGTTGATGTCGACCGCCTGGACCGAGCTGGCATCCGGTATGCCGGGCACGACGGTCAGGTGATACAGCGGCGTACCGGCGGCGGCGCTGCCGGCGGCGGCCAGCGCAGCGGCGAGGACAGCGAGCCGTAGGCGCGGCAGGATCGAACGGGCGGTGGGTGCGGTCATCAGGAATCTCGAGGGGGCGGAGCGGCGTGCCCGCGGTGCTCGAAAGTTCCGCGAAGTGGCCGCGGCGGGCATGTAAAAAGCGTGTATCGCCCATGTACGGAGCTGTTTGCGGACGTGTTCGCGCGCTGGCCAGCGCCGGCCGGATCAACGCGCGGCCGTGACGACGTCGCTCATGCTGCGCTCGCCGGCCAGGCGCCGCGCGCGTTCGAGCGCATTGGATGCGGCCGTAGCCTGGCCGAGCGCGCTGTAGACCAGCGCCTCGCTCCACGCCGCACGCATGTCGCGATCGGCCCACGGCGCGATGCGGCCGTTGACCGACACCGCTTCGTCGAGGTGGTGCTGCGCAATCAGTTCGCGCACGTAGGGCAGGCCGACGCGGACCATGTCTTCCGGGATCGCGCGTGCGGTCGCGGCGGTCATCGCATCGGCATAGTGGCGCAACGCGGCCGCGGGCTGCTTTTCGGCCACCGCCTGATCGGCGTCGGCGAGCGCGAGCAGCAGCGTCGTCGCCGGCTCCGGCGTCGCCGCGTTCGCGTCGCGCAAACGCGCGATCTCGGCGGCCGCCGCCGGCAATTGGCCGCTCTGCTGCAACGCGCGCACGTGAATCAGCGCGGCCTCGGCGTATTGCTCGCGATTGCGTTCGCGCAGCACCGGCGTTTGCGCGGCAGCCGCCAGCTCGGCGGCTTTCGCCGCATCGCCGCGCGTCAATGCAATCTGCGCCGCCAGGCCGTCGGCTAGCGCGCGTGCCAGCGCGTCGGCTGCGGGGTCGCTCGCGTCGCGCAACAAGGCGAGCAGGGCGTCGGCTTCGCTGAGCCGGCCGGCGCCGCTGAGCGCGGCGGCACGCGCAAAGGTGAACTGCCAGCGCAGGCGCGGACTGCCGGCGTCGTTGCCGGGCGAGACAAAGTGTTCGCTGGTTGCGAGTGCGCCGTCGTGATCGAGCAAGGCCAGCTGAGTTTCCACCAGCACGACCTCCGCGGCCGCCAGCGCATCGGTCGCGGCCAGGCGCTGCAGACGTGCACGCACGCTTTCCAGCAAAGGCAGCGCGGCGGCCGGCTGGCCACGCTGCACCGCATTGATGCCGAGATTCAGATCGACCGTGGCGACGCCGTAGGGATCGTTGCTGAGCTCGTACAGCGTGCGTGCGCGGCCGTATTCCGCGGCGGCGCGCTCGAGCTGGTCGCGCTCGCTGGCGACGCTGCCGCTGCCGCGATGCGCGTCCGCCAGCACGCCTGGCTCGCCGCCTTCGCGCAGAAGACCGGCCGTCGCCGCGAATGCCTGTCCGGCTGCGTCGAGCCGGCCTTGGCGGAACGCGGCCGAACCGAGCGCGTTCAACACGCGTGCGCGCAACCCGGCGGTCGCCTCGCTCGGCAGTCGATCGAGCAACCGCTCGGCTTGCCGCTGCGAGTCCGCGTAGTCGCCGGCGAAGAACGCGATGCGCGCCTGGCTCAGCGCAACTTCCGGGCTCGCCTGTAGCGCCGCTGGCGCCTGTTCGATCAGCCGCCGCGCGATGTCGGTCTGGCCGGTCAGCAGCGCCGCATTGACGCGCTGGCGCAGCGTCGCCTCGGCCAGCGCGGCGTCGCCGACGTCGTCGCTCGGCGGCGTGTGGCCGAGCTTGATCAGCAGTTCGTCGGCGGCACTGCGCGCCGCCTTCAAGGCATCGTCGGCATGCGCTTCGATGTCGAGCGTGCGCTCGCTGCCGACGGCCTGAAGCTGCACGCGCCAGCGGCCGTCGAGCAGGCCTGCGCGGGTGCGCACCAGCCACGCTGCAGGCAGCTCCGCGCGGGCGTCGGCCTCGTCGTCGAAATGGCGCGCCTTCAGCAGTGCCACCACGGTTTCGCTCGGCGTCGTCGCCAGTTCGCCGCGACGCAACTGCGTCGCGATCAGGTCCATCAGCCCGAGGCGCAGCCACGCCGATTCGGCGCCGGCCTCGATCGTGACCGGCAGCACCAGCGCCGAGTTCGGCGCCGGCGTTGCGATCTCACCGGGCGGCGCCGGCCCGCGCGGTATCGCCCACAACGCGGCCAGGCCGAGCAGCAGCGTCAGAAAAGCCCACCGCAGCCAGCGCCGACGCGGCAAGGCCGCGACCGGCGACGGCGCCGCTGGCGGAAGGGTTGGCGCCAGTTCGTCCGCTGCCGCATTCGGCGACGCGAGCGTTTCGACGGCAGGCGCGACGGCTTCGGTGGCCGGCTCGCCGGTGTCCTCGCGGGTCTCGTCCATGACCCAGCGATAGCCCAGCCGCGGTACCGTGCGGATGGCGCGCTGCGTGTTGCCATCGTCGCCGAGCAACCGGCGCAGGCGCATGATCGCGTGGCTCAGCGAGACCTCGCTGACGTCGACGCGGCCCCATACGGCGGACGCGAGTTCGTCGCGTCCGATCGGGCGATCGCGATGCCGGATCAGATAGATCAGGCAATCGACCGTGCTCAGCGGGAGGTCGACGCGGCGGCCGTCCTCGAGCAGCTCGCGCGCGAGCGGATCCAGCCGGAACGCGCCGAATCGATAGTGCAGTGTTGCCATCCGGCTAGGTTAACCGCATTCGCCGACGCGGCGGCCGCGCCGGCGAGCGTCCTGCGCGCGGGCGCGCATAATCGCGGCGACGAGGCGCCTTCCGCGCCAGGGAAGGTGCTCATGCCGAGCGAGATCCATTCCGCCACGCCGCTGCCGAAATCGGACTGGGCGGCACTGATTCCGCACCAGGGCGCGATGAGCCTGCTCGACGAGGTGTCGGGCTGGGACGCCGTCACCATCCATGCACGCAGCGGCGCGCATCGCCACGCCGACCATCCGCTGCGCAGCGACGGGCAATTGCGTGCGCTGCATCTGTGCGAGTACGGCGCACAGGCGATGGCCGTGCACGGCGGCCTGGTCGCGCGCGCGGCCGGCGAACGGGCCACGCCGGGGTTCCTGGTGTCGCTGCGCGCGGTGGAACTCTTCGTCGCACGCATCGACGATCTGCCCGACGCGCTCGATGTGCATGCCGAGCGGCTGCTCGGTGGCGACGGCAGCTGGCAGTATGCGTTCCGCGTCTTGCATCGCGATGATGTGCTCGCGAGCGGGCGTGCGGCCGTGATGGTCGCGCCCGCAGCGGCCGGCAGCGGGCGCTGACGCGAAAACCGAAGACGGCGTCCGATGCACGGGGTACGCTTGTGCCGGGGCGCCGGCGCCGCGCTGGCATTGCCGCCGGCCGGGACGGCGAAGTCGTCAGCGTGGGTCATGCCCGCAAATGTCGGACGCCCCCGCATAGGGAATTTGCGCCATCTTCGCCTGTGCAAGATTTCCCCAACCGATCGAGGTTCAGCCATGTCCAAGCATCTTCTCGTCGCGGCGCTCGCGTTCGCGGCAACGGCGCCCGTTGCGGCGCTCGCCGACACAGCCGCCGCCGACGTCAACACGCAGATCGTCGATGCCTTCAACAAGCACTACGGCGTGCATCCGGGTTTCCGCGCCAATCATGCCAAGGGCGTCGTCGCCGAGGGCAGCTTCACCGCGTCGAAGGAAGCCGCCGCACTGACCACCTCGCCGATCTTCGCCGGCGGCAGGATTCCAGTCACCGTGCGTTTCTCCGATGCCGGTGGCCTGCCCGATGTGCACGACGGCACCGGCGATGCCAGCCCGCACGGCCTTGCGATCAAGTTCCACCTGCCCGGCGGCGCGGACAGCGATATCGTGGTGAACTCGCTGAAGTTCTTCCCGGTCGCGACGCCGGAGGAGTTCCGCGACCTGCAGGTCGCCGCGGCGGAGACGCCCGCACCGTCCGACGCCTTGAAGGCATTCCTGCAGAGCCATCCGAGCGTCGTCAAGGCGATCGGCACGCTCGGCACGCCGACGAGTTTCGCCAGTGAGCATTACTACGGCATCAATGCCTTCGTCTTCACCAACAAGGAAGGCAAGAAACAGGCGTTCCGTTATCTGTTCGAGCCGGTCAAGCTGGACTATCTCAAACCAGAAGAGGCGGCCAAGAAATCGGCCGATTTCCTGGTCGAGGATCTGCCGCAACGGCTTGCCAAAGGACCGGTGACCTTCAAGGTGAAGGCGCAGCTCGCCGCCGCGGGCGATCCCACCAACGACGCGACCAAGGCATGGCCGGACGATCGCACGTTCGTCGACATGGGCACCCTGACCATCACCAAGGCCGCCGCCGACAGCCTCGCCGAACAGAAGAAGCTGCTATTCCTGCCGGGACGCCTCACCGATGGCATCGCGCCGTCGGACGATCCGCTGATCGCTTCGCGCAATGCAGCCTACGGCGTTTCGTTCGGACGTCGCAGCGCAAATCCGTAACGACCGGCGCGCCGGTCGCGATCGAGCGCGGCCGCAACGGCGGCTGCGCTCGCTCTGATCGATACCTGAGATCGCGTCGCCGCGCGTCAGCGGCGCCAGTTCGTCTGCGCCAGCTCGATCACTTCATCGCCACGACCGCTCATGATCGCCTTCAGCATGTACAGGCTGAAACCCTTGGCTTGTTCCAACTGAATCTTCGGCGGCATCACCAGTTCCTGCTTCGCGGTGATCACGTCGACCAATACCGGTCCCGGATGCGCGAGCGCTTCGCGCAATGCGCCTTCCAGCACGGCCGATTCGCTGACGCGAATGCCCTTGATGCCCATCGCGTTGGCCATTGCGGCAAAGTCGGGATTCTTCAGGTCGGTGCTGGTGTCGAGAAAGCCGCCGGCTTTCATCTCCATCGCGACGAAGCCAAGCGAGCCGTTGTCGTAGACGATCACCTTCACCGGCAGCCCGAGCTGCGCGAGCGAGATGAAGTCGCCCATCAGCATGCTGAAGCCGCCGTCGCCCGACAGCGAGATGACCTGTCGTTGCGGAAACGCGGCCTGCGCGCCGAGCGCCTGCGGCAGCGCGTTCGCCATCGAGCCGTGGTTGAACGAGCCGAGCAGGCGGCGCTTGCCGTTCATCGCCAGGTAGCGCGCCGCCCACACCGTCGGCGTGCCGACATCGACCGTGAAGATCGCGTCTTCGGCCGCGAGTTCGCTGAGTAGACGCGTCAGATACTGCGGATGGATCGCGCGGCCGGACGCGGACGGCTTGGCGAGATCGTCGAGGTCCTCGCGCGCCTTCGTGTAATGCTGGCGCGCGGCATCGAGAAATCGGCGATCGGTTTTCCGGCGCAGACGCGGCAGCAGCGCCTGGATGGTTGCGCGGACCTCGCCGATCACGCCGAGATCGATCGGCGCGCGGCGGCCGAGCGCATCGGCTTCGCGATCCACTTGCGCGATCGTCGCATCGACCGGATAGAACGGCCGGTACGGGAAATCGGTGCCGAGCATCAGCAAGGTGTCGCAATTGCGCATCGCGTGATAGCCGGATGCGAAACCGATGAAGCCGGTCATGCCGACGTCGAACGGGTTGTCCCACTCGACGTGTTCCTTGCCGCGCAGCGCATGCACGATCGGCGCGCCGAGCGCATCGGCCAGTGCGATCACATCGTCGTGCGCGTCGGCACAGCCGCTGCCACAGAGCAAGGTCACCGCACTCGATTCGTCAAGTAAGGTGGCGAGCCGGTCGATGTCCGTAGACGGAGGCACCACGTGCGGCAGCGCCAGCGCGGGCCAGCGGCCGCTGGCACCGGCGGGCGCTTCGGCGAGCGCGACGTCGCCTGGAATCACGATCACCGCGACGCCACGCCGGCCGATCGCGGCGCGCATGGCGCGATGCAGTACTTCGGGCATCTGTGCGGGGTTGGTCACCAGCTCGACGAAGTGGCTGCATTCCTTGAACAACTCCTGCGGGTGGGTTTCCTGGAAATAGCCGAGCCCGATCTCCGACGAAGGGATGTGCGCCGCGATCGCGAGCACCGGCACGCGGCTGCGATGGCAGTCGAACAAGCCGTTGATCAGATGCAGATTGCCCGGCCCGCAACTGCCGGCACAGACCGCCAGCTCGCCGCTGAGAGTCGCCTCGGCACCCGCCGCGAATGCGGCGACTTCCTCATGCCGCACATGCATCCAGTCGATCGTGCGCAGGCGGCGCAAGCTGTCGTTGAGTCCGTTGAGGCTGTCGCCGGTGACGCCCCAGATGCGTTTGACGCCGGCATTGCCGAGCGTCTCGGCGAGAAGGTCGGCGATGGTCTTCTTGGCCACGATGCGACTCCACAGTGCGAGTGCGATGAACGGCTTTTCCGTGCTGTGCTGGCGTACGCGTCGACGTCGAACGGACATCGCGGACTGCGCCGCGCAACAGCGGGCTACAGCCTACCATTCCGCCGGGGATGCTACGGAGCGCGTCGCTTGTGCGCGTCTTCGACGATCGTCTTCTTGGACACGCGCACGGAGTCGACCATCAGCAGGCGCAGATCGCGCACGAGCTGGGCGGCGAGCGCCGCCTCGTCGATCGTGTCGCTCTCGATGTCGAGACGCAAGCGCTGGCCTTGCAGGCCGCCACCGTTGGCGAGGTGATGGCGAAGTCGAACAGTGCGCGCTTTCTGCGGTCGATCGACGCGGTCATCGGTGCCGCATCCGCGATCCCGATTCAGGCCGGTGCATCGACACTCCGCGCCTGCTGCGGCGGCGTCGCATACGACCGCCGCCAGGCGCGCCGCAGCTGGCGCGCAGAGGCGAAGCCGGCGCGTTCCGCGATGCGTTCCATGTCGAGGCGCGTTTGACCGAGCAGCTCGCGCGCGAGCGATACGCGCAGACGGTTCACATAGTCCGGCATGCTCATTCCGGCGTGTTCGTTGAACAGGCGCGACAGATGACGCGGGCTCGCGCCGGCGATGCGCGCGAGTGCGGCGAGCGTCCAAGCGCGCGCGGGATCGGCCGCCACCGCGTCCTGCGCGCGATGCACGGCCGGATGAATATGGTTGCGCCCCTGCAGCCACGGCGACAGTTGCGGATCGGCGCCGCCGCGGCGCAGATAGATCACCAGATGGCGCGCGATGGCGAGCGCGACCGCGCCGCTGGTGAGCCGGGCGACCAGATGCAGCATCAGGTCGGTGCCGGCAGTGACGCCCGCACTGCTGCAGCGGTTGCCGTCTTCGACGTAGAGGCGGTTGTCGAGCACGTTCGCCGCGGGCGCGAGCTGTGCGAGTTCGGCGCAGACGCTGTGATGCGTGGTGCAGGCGTGCCCATCGAGCAGGCCGGCGCGGGCGGCGAGCAGGGCGCCGGAACAGATCGACACCAGACGATGCCGCGCATGCACATGGCGCCGCAGCCAGGCGACGATCGCGCGTTCGTCGCGCGCGACCTCGCTGTCGGCAGGATCCGCACCGAACGCGACCGCATCGACGCTGCCGGTGAGGATCAGCAGCGCGTCGTCCGGCAATACATCCGGCAATGGCTCGACGCCGTCGAGCACTAGGCCGATCGAACTCATCACGCGCATGCGCGCCGCGAAATGGCGCACCTCGAAGCGCAGCGCCCTCTGCTCCACGTTCGCGCGGCGCAGGACTTCGAGCGGCCCGGCGATGTCGAGCAGCAACGCGCGCGGCGGCAGCACGATCCACACCGGGACGATCCGCACCGGCGCGCTTCGCACGGGAACCGGCCGCGGCGCCTCGGCATTCACGCGGCGCGCCGCTCCGCCACGCCGGCCAGCGCCTGCTCGACCGAGGCGATGCGGGCGAAGCGGTCGGCCAGCACGAGTTCGGTGCGTGCCTTGATCTCGGCAGCGCTCCAGCGGCGGCCATCACGATCGGTCATCGCGAAGGTCAGCGTCGCGGCGCTGACGAATTCGACCTCGTAGCCGCTGTCGGAGGCCTGCCGCGTCGTCGTTTCGCAGCATTGTTCGGTGCGGATGCCCGACACGATCAGCCGGCGGATGCCGCGCTCGGTCAGCCACACCGGCAGGCCACTGCCGACCAGCGCACTGTGGCGATGCTTGTGGAAGACGACATCGGGTGAGACCGCCAGCGGCGCCAACGTCTTCACCTGGCCGCTGGCGAGCGCGAAGACGCCGCTGTCCTCGACGTGGAAGATCTGCACGACCGGCATGCGGCGCGCCTTGGCGCCGTCGACCAGGGCTTGCAGGCGGTCGAAAAACGCCGGCGCGTCGGCGTCGTCCCAATAGTCGCGTTGGCGGAACGATTCCTGGACGTCGATGACGATCAGAGCAGTAGCGGCCTCGGACATGCTGTTCTCCGTGCGATGGATGGTACGCCATCGTGGCTCGGCGACAGCTGTGCCGAAAGGCCGCGCGCGGACCTGTGGCGGACAGAAACAGCCATCTTGCCCGAGTGACCGCGAGGCCGATGGATGCGCGATACGCGAGAAGCCGCGCGCATCGCGCCAATCGCGCACTCGCGATCATTCCCGCTCGAAACGCGCGATTTCGTCGAGATGAGCCTGCGCCTCGCGCAAGCTGTCGCCGGTCATGCTGTCGTCGACGAAGCGGGCTAGCCGCGGCCGGCGCGGATCGCGCGACCAGCGGTGAAACCACCAGGTCGCGATCAATCCGAGGATGCCGACGGCGCTGCCGCTGTAGATCACCGACGGCGCATCGGCATACAGGTCGGCACCAAACAACACCATCAACAGCACCATCATGAAAGGCATCCACAGCAGCCACCATGCAAGGCCGACCAGCGTGCCGCTGCGGATGTACAAACGGCGCACCGTGGCGAGCTGCTTCTGGATCGCCAGCACCGGCGCGGCATAGTCGATGCGGCTCATCAGCCCCAGCGTGACGCCGCCGCAGATGATCATCAGCACGCCGTAGACATGCAGGATGATGCCGGCGAGCAGCAGATGCGTCACCTCGCGGTATCGGGTCCAGAAGCCGACCGCGAACAGCACCAGCAGGACCCCCGTCATCATCTGCGCGAGCTGTCCCCAGTAAAGCGGGCGCAGACGCGAACGCAGCTTGTCGAGCCGGCCGTCGACGAACCGCTGCAGGTTCAACGCGTTCTGCCGTTCGAGGCGGCGGTCGAGTGTGCGCCAGGCGGTCTTCAATTCGTCGAGTTCCATCGAGGTATCCATGGTCAGTGTCCAGTGGGTGCGAAGTCGTTGCGCAGGCGTTGCTTCAGGCGGCCGATCTTGGTTGCGACGTTGCTTTCGCTGATGCCGAGGATCTCGGCGATTTCGCGCTGGCCTTTCTCGTCCAGATACAGCATCAACAAAGCGCGATTGAGCGGATCGAGCCGGCCGATGACGCGGTACAGCACGCGCACGCCGTCGTCGTTTTCGCGCTCGGCGTCGCTGTCGTGGCCGGGTTCGGTTTCGATCTCGTCGAGGGCTACCGCGGCGTGCGTGCTGGCACTGCGCACGAACGAGATCGCCACGTTCAGCGCGATGCGGTACATCCAGGTCGAGAACGGGCGCGTTTCGTCCCAGGCCGGAAACGCCTTCCACACCTGCGTGCAGATTTCCTGCGCGAGATCGCGCCGGTCTTCGGCGTGCCGGCAGTAGGTGTTGGCGACCTTGAACACGATACCGCGATGACCGTCCAGCAGAGGCTGGAAGCGGTCCCGCAGCAGATTCGTCGATTTTCCGGTCAGCACGCCTTGCACCTTCGCCATCCTCGCCGCTGCATCACCCAGACATGATTCGCGCGAGCGGGCAGAAAATCACGGCGCTGCGGAAAATCCGCAGCCGAAGCGGTTTACGATAGCGCGATGAGAACCCTTGCCTGGCGTCCTTCGCTCGTCTGCCTGCTCGCCTGCGGATTGCTGGCGAGCAGGCTGGCATCGGCGGACGAGGGCGACGCGGCCGATGGCGGCGTCAAGTACAAGCTCACGCCGGCCTGGTACGGGAATTCCGATGACGACGACGCGTGGGACGTGAATCTGCGCGCGGACTTCGGCGACCAGAAGGCCTGGCTCGGTCAGTACCAGGACCAGCAGCACTTCCACCAGACACGTGCCGGTTACGAATACGACCCGGACTTCGGCTGGGTCAATCTCTCGCTGTCGGCGCAGGCGGCGACGCGCGGCTTTCTCGGCGGCTCGGCGCAGGCCAACGTCGGCGGCGATACGTACGCGATCGTCGGCTTCGGACGTACCAACCTGAAGCCGTACTACAACCTCAACTTCGATCCCAACGATGCGATCACGCTCGGCGTCGGCTCGAACACATTGCTGCCGCAGAGCGAGATGTCGCTCTATCAAGTGCGCGACGATCGCCTGCGTACGCGGCAGCGGATCACCCATGCGCTGCTCAAATATCACCTGAGCGAACGCTCGCGTCTGACCGTCGATGCCAACTACAAGCATGGTCTCGCCGACGATGGCGTAATGGTGCATGGCTATGGTCTCGCGCTCGAATACGACTATCGCCAGGCGTTCTGCAAGCTCGCCCGCGAGCGCGCGGTGAATTTCACCCATGTGCAGCAGACGCGCGTCGCCCTTGGGTTGCGTTTCTGAAGTGCTATGAGGCGGGCTGCAGCAGGTCCCAGCGATTGCCGTAGCGATCGCGGAACACGGCCACGGTGCCGTAGTCTTCGACGCGTGGCGCTTCCACGAACTCGACCCCGTGTGCGCGCAGCGAGCGATAGTCGCGTTCGAAGTCGTCGGTCTGCAGAAACAAAAACACCCGCCCGCCGGTCTGGTCGCCGATGCGAGCGTGCTGCTCGGGCGTCGATGCCCGCGCCAGCAGCAGGCGCGTCTCGCGCGCGCCGGGTGGCGCGACTAGCACCCAGCGCTTACCGCCGCCGCGTGGCGTGTCTTCGATCAGGTCGAAGCCCAGTATGACGGTGTAGTAAGCGATCGCTTCGTCGTAGTCGGGCACCACAAGTGCGAGGCAGGAAAGGTGTTGGCGCATGGGCGATCCGTCGTAGAGTGGAAAATTCGCTTCGGCAAGGTGCTAGCCGGAGAGAATCACCCAGCGCTCGTGATCGCGCCAGCGGCCGCGGATCTTCAGATAGCGCGGCGAGTAGCCCTCCAGCGAGAATCCGCAGGACTTCACCAAGGCGATTGAAGCTGCGTTGCTCCGCGAAGGTGGCTTCGCGCAGGGTGGTGGACGGCGTCAACGTTACGGCTCGTCGTGACGAGCCCGCGCATGATGAAGGCCGGCCGACCGGCGTCGATGCCGTGCCGTACTGGGCACGGTTGCGCCGGGCGGAGTCCTCGTGACGCGGTCGCACTTGATCCTTCGCCGCGCTTGAAGTCCGATACAGGGCCGAGCACAGCAGAACCCGAACGACATGACGACAGCCAGGCGAGCCCTCATCACCGGCGGCAGCGGCGACATCGGCGGTGCGATTGCGCGCGCGCTCGCAGCAGACGGTCGCGAAGTGCTCGTGCACGCGAATGCCGGCATCGAGCGCGCGCAGGCGGTCGTTGCGGCGGTCTGCGCAGCCGGCGGTTGCGCTCAAGTGATCGCGTTCGACCTCACCGACGGCGCGGCGACGCGCGCGGCGCTCGACGCCGCGCTCGAAGCGGGGCCGATCCAGCTGCTGGTGCACAACGCCGGTGTCCACGACGATGCGCCGATGGCGGGCATGCGCGAGGAGCAGTGGCGTCGCGTCATCGACGTCTCCCTGCATGGCTTCTTCCACGTCACCCAGCCGCTGCTGTTGCCGATGGCGCGCACGCGCTGGGGGCGCATCGTCTGTGTGTCGTCGGTCGCGGCGGTGCTCGGCAATCGCGGCCAGGTCAACTATGCGGCGGCGAAGTCGGCGCTGCACGGTGCGTCCAAATCGCTGGCGCGTGAAATGGCCTCGCGCGGCATCACCGTCAACGTGGTCGCTCCGGGCGTGATCGCCGGACGCATGGCCGAAGACAGTTTCGACGCCGCGCAGATCAAGGCGATGGTGCCTGCCGGCCGAGCCGGCACGCCGGACGAAGTCGCCGCGCTGGTGCGCTTTCTGTGTTCGGACGGCGCCGCCTACGTCAACGGCCAGGTCATCGGCGTCAACGGCGGCATGGGTTGAGCGATTCCCCGCCCCGGCTAGGCAGCATGTGCGAACAGGCTGGGCGCGTCGGCGTGCGCCGCGTGGTCGTGCTCGCCGACGTCCAGATCGGGGCAGGCATCGCTTGCACGCGTAACGATCGTCGCTGCGAGCCGGTCCATCAGCACGACGTTTTCGCGCAGCCGCGCGATCAGCTGCTCGCGCGACAGCGTGTCGTGCAAGGTGCGGTTCATCGTGACGAACCAGTCGAGATGGCTCTGATCGAGCAGCTCTGCGGCGTTGCGGCCGCGGCTGTGCCGATGCCAGCTGCGAAAGAACGCCTGCATGCGCCGATTGAGCACTTGCGCATGCTCGAACTCGCTGCGCAGCTCGCCGAGCAGGGCGATGTCGGTGAGGCGGTTCTGGAACACCAGCTGGGCCAGCACGCCCCAGTAGTAGGTGTAGTCCCAGATCACCTTGATCGGCATCACTTCGGCATCGCCGAACAGCGGATACTGGCCGCTATAGATGCTGAGCGTGTTCTCGTAGAACGACAGGAACAGTTGCTGGTAGATGTGCGCATACGGGCCGAGCGGCTTGCCGGCGCGATCGAGCGCGACCAGTTCGCAGATGTAGGTGTTGCCGATCGCGATGAAGTCGCTGCCGGGCGAATAAAACGGATCGAGGAACACGCCGGCGTCGCCGGTCAGCGCCCAGCGGTCGCCGGAGAACAGCTGCTTGCAGCTGTGCGAGTAATTGCGCAGGAAGAGGAAGTCCATCACCTTGTCGCGCCGCGCGCTGCACTCGCGCGCGACTGCCGGCTGATGCTGCGCGAGCCATGCCAGCGCCTTGTCGAGCGTGTTCATGCGCTCCAGCGGATGCATCGCGGCATCGGCGACGATGCCGACCGAGTGCGCGCCGCAGCCGAGCGGAATCAGCCAGACCCAATAGCCGGGGCCGACCAGGTGATTGGTCGAACGCCAGCGCTCGGCCGGCGTACAGCGTGCCTGCCAGTCGCGGTCGCCGCACCAGCCGTCGATCTCGAGACGGTCGTCGATGCGGAACCAGACGGCGTTCGCGTCGTGATCGTTCGCTTGTTCCAGGCCGAGCTTGCGCTTGATCAGGCCGGCTCGCCCGCTGGCGTCGATCAGCCAGCGCGCACGCAGGGTCTGCGCGCGGCCTGCGGCCTCGAAGCGCACGCAATGGTCGCCGCCTTCGATGTCGAGATCGATGCCGCGCACGGTTGCGCCGTCGATGAATTCGATGCCGCGCCGGCGCGCTTCTTCGCCGAGGAAATTTTCGAACAGGCCGCGGTCGATCTGATAGGTCGGCGTCGGCAGCACGTTGCTGACGCCGAGCTCGGTCAGGTTCTCCAGATCGCTGCGGCCGTCGGAGAAAAAGAAACGGAAGCCGAACTTGCGGATATGCGCCGTTTCCAGGTGTTCGCGCAGCCCGAGCGTCTCGGCGAAATAGTGCGCGCCGATTTCCACGGTCGACTCGCCGACCTTGTGCGCGCCCGGCGTGACCGGATGCGCATGGCGTTCGATCACGCGGATCGACAAGTCCGCAAAGCGGTCGCGCAATTGCAACGCCAGCGTCAGGCCGGCAAGGCCGCCGCCGAGGATCGCAACATCTGGGTCGGGTGCAGGCATGGGTCGCTCCGTCCGTTCCGTCGGTGCATTGTGTCGCAGAAGCGGGGGCCGTGCCTGCGGCCGGGGACGGAGCTCCGCTGACGGCTGCCGATCGGCCGAGCGTCTTACTTGTGGGTCGGCGGGTCGTAGAGCAGCGCCGGTGTCGAATGCGAGCGTCGGTAGCTGCGTACGACGTCGCCGTAGTGGACCACGCGGCCGACCGTGTAGAGCGTGATGCGCGTGACGTCGCGCACCGGGCGGAAGTGGCTGGCGCGGAACTCGCCTTGATAGCGTGATTCGATCGGCACCGAGACGATGCCGACGTTCTTTTCGCGCGCCGCGGCGATCAGCAGGGCTGCTTCGAACACGAAATCATCGGCGGCGAGGTCGACCAGCTCCAGCGCGCCGAGCGGGTAGTAGCGCTGGCCGCTTTGCGTATCGACGACCGGCAGGCCGCAGCCCCAGGAAATGCCCCAGTCGGCGAAATTGTTGGCGCGCCGGCGCGCCGGCGGCTGGTTCTCGCGATTGCGCACGCGCGCGCCGATCACGATGTGTTCGGGATAACGCCGCGCGGCAGCGAGCAGGCGCGGGATGTCCGCGGCCAGGTGCTGGCCGTCGCCGTCCATCGCGATGACTGCGTCGAAACCGAGGTCGCGCGCCTTGCGAAAGCCGTCGCGTAGGCCCTGGCCCTTGCCCAGCGGCGTCGCGTGGCGGATCAGGGTCAGCGGCAGGTCGGCGACGCGCTCCAGCGTCGCATCGGTCGAGCCGTCGTCGATCAGGATCACATTGGGACAGATCGCAAGGACCGCTTCGACGACGCCGCGGATCGCCCGCTCTTCGTTGAGCGCGGGGATCACTACGGCGATGCGGCCAGGTTCGGTCGCGCTCACGGGCGCACCTCGATCGCCAGCATCGTCTGCGTTCCACTGCGCAGGCGGATCGTCGTTTGTTCGGCATTCGCGAGTGCGGCGAACAGCGGCAATGCCGCGGCGATCAGGTTCGTCGCGGCGAGCGTCGCCAGGCGCACCGGGGCCGCCGTCGGCGTCGAAGCCCGGGTTTCGTGGCGCAGGTGCAGGCTGGCACAGGTGCGTGGACCGCGCGAGGCACTGACGACCAGTGCGGTCGCGAACGGCGCGCTGTTGCCGACGACATCGCTGAGCGCGCCGTACGCCGCGATGTCGTACGCGGCGAACAGCACCGGCGCGGCATCGGCGTGCGCTTCCACGGCGGCTTCGAACAAGCCGGCGGCGAAACTGCCGGCGCCGGCCGCGATCGCGGCGGAGGGTGCGCGGCACTGGGCGGCGATCGTCCAGTAGCCGGCCGGCGCGTTGTGCACGGAGTTGTGAAAGCGCGTCGGCGAAGTCTCCAGCGGAGCGCTCGCCAGCGTCGCGCAGAGCGCATCGGTCGTCGCGGTGTCGCCGTGGGCCGAGGCGAATACGCAGGCCAGCGTCGAAGGCTCGCGTCCAGCCATCGCGCACGCCTGTTCGGCAACCTCGCAGGCCAGGCGCACCGATTCCGGCGCGCGCCGGCGCTCGGTCGACGGCAGCACGTTGGCCGCGGGCTTCGCCGCTGCATCGGAGTCGGACGAGTTGCTGTCTTCGCCACGCAGCAGGCGCGTCGCCTGTTCCCAGCCCGGCACTCCGGGCGACCACCAGCCGATGCCGTCGATGTAGGCGATCAGCCCTTCCATGTTCAATGCACCGCGCCGCGGCCGAGCGCCAGCGTGCAGTTGTTGCCGCCGAAGCCGAACGAATTGCTCAGCGCGACGCGGATCGCGCGCGACTCGTTGGCGAAGGCAAGCTGGGGTCCGCACGAAGGATCGGGCGCCGTGCTGTTCAAGGTGGCCGGGACCAGATCGTTCTCCATCGCGAGCAGCGTGAGCACCGTTTCGAGAATACCGGCCGCTCCCAAGGTATGGCCGGTATGACCCTTGGTCGAACTGGCGCGCGTGGAAGGCCCGAACAGGTCGGCGACGACGGCGGCTTCGACCTCGTCGTTCTTCACCGTCGCGGTACCGTGCAGGTTGATGTAATCGACCGCATCCGCGGCCAGGCCCGCGCGCGCGAGCGCATCGGCCAGCGCCAGACGCGCACCGGCGCCTTCGGGATGTGGCGTCGACATGTGATAGGCATCCGAAGATTCGCCGTAGCCGAGCAGGCGCGGCGCAGCGGCGTCGCCGTCACGTTCGAGCAGGGCGAAACCGGCAGCTTCGCCGATCGAAATCCCGCAGCGCGCGGTATCGAACGGGCGGCACGCCTGCGGCGACACCAGTCCCAGCGCATTGAAACCGAACAGGACGCTGCCGCACAGGCTGTCGACACCGGCGACCACGGCGGCGTCGGCAAGTCCGAGGCGCAGCAGCCGCTCGGCCTGGGCAAAGATCTTCGCGCTCGACGAGCAGGCCGTCGCGAGCGTCAGACAAGGACCGCGCGTGCCGAGCGCCGCTTCGAGGAAGACGCCGAGCGAATGCGGCGCATGCAGCGCGGGGATGCGCAGGTAGGCCGGGAAGTGGCCCCCGTCGAGTTCGCGGTAGGCGCGCTCGGTCGCTTCGATGCTGGCGGTCGACGTGCCGACCAGCAAGGCGACACGATCGGCACCGTGGCGCGCGATGCACGCGCGAACGGTATCGAGGAAGCCGTCGGCGGCGAGCCCGCTCCAGGCGAGCCGGTTGTTGCGGCAGTCGTGGCTGGCGAACTCGGCCGGCAGCCCTTCTTCTTCGAGGCCGTCGACGCGACCGATCGCGCAGGTCAGCGGCACCGTGGTGAAGTCGTTCGGACGCAGGCCGCCGTGGCTCGTCCGCAAGGCCTCGGCATGCGCGCTGCGGCCGCGTCCGAGCGCAGAGGTCGCTGTGTAGGCGCTGATGACGAGAGGTGCGATCCGGCTGGGCACGCGCTGGCGGGACGAACAGAGGGCTGGGAATTATGACACGCCATCCTGAACAGCGAAGCGGCGCTGCGCAGATCGGTCGCCGTCGGGGCGGGTGCACGGACTGCTAGGATTCGACGGATGAATCCATCGTCCACCAGCACTGAAGCGATCGGCGGGGAAGATCGCCTGGCCGCTGTCGAAGCGTTTCTCGGCGGTCTGCAGGATCGCCTGTGCGCCGCATTCGAAGCGAGCGACGGCCGCGCGCGGTTCCACGAGGACCTCTGGCAGCGCAGCGAAGGCGGCGGCGGCCGTTCGCGCGTGCTGAAAGGCGGCGCGGTATTCGAGCAGGCCGGCGTCGGCTACTCGCGGGTCGGCGGCGATCGGCTGCCGCCGGCCGCGAGCGCGCTGCGGCCAGAGTTGGCCGGACGCAGCTGGACCGCGCTCGGCGTCTCGGTCGTCCTGCATCCGCTGAACCCGTATGTGCCGACCACGCATATGAATGTGCGCTACTTCGAGGCGCGCGCGGCCGATGCAGCGCCGGTCTGGTGGTTCGGTGGCGGCTTCGACCTGACCCCGTTCTATCCGTTTGACGAGGATGTCCGCCATTGGCACCAGGTGGCGCACGATCTATGCGCGCCGTTCGGCGGCGAGATTTATCCGCGCTACAAGCAATGGTGCGACGAGTACTTCTACCTCAAGCACCGCGCCGAGACGCGCGGCGTCGGCGGCCTGTTTTTCGATGATTTGAACGGCTGGGAGTTCGAACGCTGCTTCGCCTTCCAGCAAGCCGTCGGCAACGGCCTGCTCGATGCCTACCTGCCGATCGTCGAGCGCCGCAAGCAGACGCCATTCGGCGAGCGCGAGCGCGAATTCCAGTTGTACCGGCGCGGCCGCTACGTCGAGTTCAATCTGGTCTACGACCGCGGCACCCTGTTCGGCCTGCAGTCGGGCGGACGCACCGAGTCGATCCTGATGAGCCTGCCACCACGCGTGCGCTTCGAGTATGCCTACGCGCCGGAAGCCGGCAGCGTCGAGGCGCGCTTAAATGATTATCTCAAACCACGCGACTGGCTCACGAAGCAAGGATTCGAGCTGTCACTCCGCTGGGATTGATCGGCGCTTTTGGTCCAGCTAAATTCAGGGGCCTGACTGTCAGGGATAGGGGGAAGCAAATGAATGCGTGGGCACGTTTTGCCTTGATCGCCGCGTTGGCCTCGTCGTTGACCGCGTGTGGCACCAAAGGGCAGGCGATCAAACCGGATAGCAATGGTTACTTGCCGACAGGCGCGCAGGGCGAGGCGGCGCGAGCCCGCACTGTCGTGGCCGAGCGGATCGACACGCACGACTTCAAAGGGTTGGCTCTGGTGACGGCAACCGACTCCACCGTCACGCAGGTGCGCAATCTCGGCTACTTCGGCGAAACGATCGACCTTAAGGAGCTGCAGCGGCGCATCGTGGAAAAAGGCATTCAGGACAAGGTGCCTGCCGTCAATGACCGCATTGGCATCAACAACGCTGCGCGGTACTACCAGAAATTTCTCTGGATTCACTACGACAGTGAAAAGAGGGATGGAAAATCCTTCGTGAAACTCATCGGCACCGATCCGATGACTCTTCGCGACGTGTTCGTGGCGGAGCGCGAACTAGTCAATCCTATATTGACCTGGAATGGATACACCGATCAAAACACTTGGTATCCGCTATTCAACAGCTTTATCGAGTGGCTGAAGTCCAATTGACGAGGTGGCGGGTCGCGTTACTCGAGTCGCACTTGGCGCTGGCGCGACTGTGGCGGCGGTTGCAAACAATGCCAGCGCCAAAGATTTGGTTCGCCGAACATTCTTCGCGCAACAGTTGGCGCAGGTTGTTCAGCTTCGAAAGAAATTCTGTGTCGATCGACAGACGCGCATGGTCGAGCAATTCGCCCGACTCGGTAATCAGCGGCTGGCCGCCCATGCATCGGGCAGCCGCGTGCTCGATGTCTTTATTTCCACTCATACAGCGTGTAATACACCGGCTTGACCGGTCCCTGGTTGGGATCGCTGAGCAGGCGGCCGCTGCCGTCGCGGTCGACGAAGGTCTGCGTCGGGCCGTTCGGCTGCGCGATCTTGATCATCCAGACGTGGCCCTTGTCGCGGTATTCCTCGACCGTGTCGTCGCCTTGCTGGCGCCGCGTCACTTCGCTCGACGCCATGCGCGCCGTGTTGGCGTCCGCATCGCGCGACGCGCGGTCGCGCACCAGGCGCGAGTCGGGTTTGGGCAACGGCGCCAGCGGGTCCTGGTCGGCCGTCTGCGTGGGTGTTGCGGCCGGATCCTGCGTCGCGGCCGGGGTGGTGACGCCCGGGTCGTTGATGCCGGGCGGCGGCGGCGCGTTCGACTTCGGCGGCTTCTGATCGGCGGCGAGCGCAACCGAGCCGGCGAGGAAGAGACCCAGAGTAGCAAGCAGCGGACGGGCGATCGGATTCATGACAGCGGCTCCTTGACGTGCGACCAGCCTAGCAGACGTGCAGCGGTTTTCGGTGGACGCGTTGGAAACGACGCGGCGCGCCCGCCGTGCGTTGCAAACGCCCGGCCTGCTTGCCAAGCTGCGCTCCCTTTCGTTCCACGGCAAGCCTTTCGATGTCGCGCCCACGTCTCGTCCTGATCGACGGTTCATCGTATCTGTACCGAGCCTTCCATGCGCTGCCGCCGTTGACCAACTCGGCCGGCGAGCCGACCGGCGCGCTGTTCGGCGTGGTCAACATGCTGCGCGCGACGCTGAAGGAGAAGCCGGACTACGCGGCGTTCGTGCAGGACGCGCCGGGCCCGACGTTCCGCGACGATCTCTACGCGCAGTACAAGGCGAACCGCGCGCCGATGCCGGACGACCTGCGCGCGCAGGTCGAGCCGATGCTGGCGATCGTCGGCGCGCTCGGTTTTCCGATCCTGCGTGTCGACGGCGTCGAGGCCGACGACGTGATCGGCACGCTCGCCACGCGCGCGATCGCTGCCGGCATCGACGTCACGGTGTCGACCGGCGACAAGGATTTCGCGCAGCTCGTCGTGCCGGGCATCCGCCTGGTCAACACGATGACCAACACTACGCTCGACGAGGTCAGCATCGTCGAGAAATTCGGCGTACGGCCGGACCAGATCGTCGACTACCTCGCGCTGATGGGCGACAGCGTCGACAATATTCCCGGTGTCGAAAAGTGCGGTCCGAAGACTGCCGCGAAATGGCTGGCCGAATACGGCAGCCTCGATGGCGTGATCGCGAACGCGGACAAGGTCGGCGGCAAGATCGGCGAGAACCTGCGCAAGGCGCTGCCGCAACTGCCGCTGTCGCGCCAGCTGGCGACGATTCGCACCGATGTCCCGCTCGAGCGTGCGCCGAACGAGCTGCACCTGGTCGATCGCGACATCGATGCGTTGCGCGGCTTGTACAAGCGTTACGAATTCAACGCGGCGTTGAAGGACCTCGATGCTGTTTCCGCCGCGCCTGCGAGCTTGTTCGGCGCCGCCGGGGCAGGCAGCGCCGCCGCATCGAACGCGCAGGATCCCGCCCAGCTGCCGAGCGACGGACCAGTGGCGGTGACGATCGATGAGGCCCTGTCAGGGCCGGGCCAGTACGAGCTGGTGACCACCATCGCGCAGCTCGAAGCCTGGATCGCGAAACTGCGTACGGCCGAGCTGATCGCCTTCGACACCGAAACGACGTCGCTCGATCCGATGCGTGCCGAGATCGTCGGCCTGTCGTTCGCAGTCGAACCGAAATCCGCGGCCTATATTCCGGTCGGTCACGACTATGCCGGCGTGCCGCCGCAACTGCCGCGCGACGTGGTGTTCGCGGCCTTGCAGCCGGTGCTCGAAGATTCGGCGCGGCCGAAGCTCGGCCAGCACGCGAAGTACGACATCAACGTGCTGTCGAACCACGGCATCGACGTGCGCGGCATCGCGCAGGATTCGATGCTCGAGTCCTACGTACTCAATTCCACCGCGACGCGCCACGACATGGATTCGCTGGCCAGGCGCCAGCTCGGCTACGAGACGATCCATTACGAGGACGTCGCCGGCAAAGGCGCCAAGCAGATCTCTTTCTCGCAGGTCGACCTCGATACCGCCTGCCGCTATGCCGCCGAAGATGCCGACATCACCTTGCGGCTGCATCGCGCATTGGCGCCGCAGCTGGCGGCGGTGCCTTCGCTGCAGACCGTCTACCGGGACATCGAAGTTCCGCTGATCCCGGTGCTCGCGCGCATGGAGCAGCGTGGCGTCCTCATCGACACGGTCGCCCTGAAACAGCAGGGTCAGGAGCTCGCTCGCCGCATGCACGAGCTGACCGAGCGTGCCTTCGTCATCGCCGGGCGCAATTTCAGCCTCGATTCGCCGAAGCAGTTGCAGGCGCTGCTGTTCGACGAATTCAAGCTGCCGGTGCTGGTGAAGACGCCCGGCGGGCAGCCGTCGACGAACGAGGAAGCGCTCGAGGCGATCGCCGAGCAGCACGAGTTGCCGCGCCTGATCCTCGACTATCGCGGCATGGCCAAGTTGCGCAGCACCTATACCGAGAAGCTTGCCGAAATCGTCAATCCGCGCACCGGCCGCGTACATACCAGCTACGGCCAGGCGATCGCGGCGACCGGGAGGCTGTCGTCGTCGGATCCGAATCTGCAGAACATTCCGATCCGCACCGAAGACGGCCGGCGTATCCGCCAGGCGTTCGTCGCGCCGGAAGGCTGGCGCATCGTGGCGGCGGACTATTCGCAGATCGAACTGCGCATCATGGCGCACCTGTCCGGCGACGCCGGCCTGCTCGCCGCGTTCCATGGCGGTCAGGACGTGCATCGCGCGACTGCGGCGGAAGTGTTCGGCCTGCCGCAGGATCAGGTCGATCCGAACCAGCGCCGCGCCGCCAAGGCGATCAACTTCGGCCTGATGTACGGCATGAGCGCGTTCGGGCTGGCGCGCCAGCTCAGCGTGCCGCGCGGCGAGGCACAGGACTACATGGCGCGCTATTTCACGCGTTATCCCGGCGTGCAGACGTTCATGGAGGAGACGCGGGAAAAAGCGCGCCGTGACGGCTACGTCGAGACGCTGTTCGGCCGCCGCCTGCATCTGGACTACATCAACTCACGCAACCAGGCGCAGCGCGCCGGCGCCGAGCGCGCCGCCATCAATGCGCCGATGCAGGGCACGGCGGCCGACATCATCAAGCGCGCGATGCTCAGCGTGGATGGGTGGCTGCTCGAACAGACAGCGTCGGCATGCATGCTGATGCAGGTGCACGACGAACTGGTATTCGAAGTGCATGCCGACCACGTCGACACGATCATCGCCGGCGTGCGCGAACGCATGGCCGCCGCCGCGCAGCTGGCCGTTCCGCTGGTGGTCGATGTCGGCGTCGGCGCGAACTGGGACGAGGCGCATTGAGGCAGCGGAGTCGATCGCAACGCCAGTGTCGACGCGGCTCGCCTGATCGACGGCGCGTGCCGTCGGACAAACGCAGGCCCCAAAAATAAAAATGCCCCGAGGGCCAGGGGGAGCCCTCGGGGCGGGAAAACCGGTCTGGGGAGGGACCGGCCTTCGCGGGTTGCACTCAGGGAGGTGAGTGAACCAGGGTGCCGTTGCGTGCACCCGGAACAATAGATGGGCACCGAGGGGGAAAGTTTCCAGACTGCCGCAGGCTGCGTTTATCCACTATTCATACGCGGAAACATGCATGACGAATGGCCTATAGGTGTCCTGAACAGCGGGCGCGGCGTCGATGCTAGCGGCCCCTTGTGAAAGCAGCAAAACCGGCGGTCAGCGCGCGCCCGATCTCAAGCTCCTCGCTCGTTCAGTGCTTTGAGCAGATCCGCGCGAGGAAGCTTGCCGGTTTCGTTGCGCGGCAAGGCATCGACCTTGCGCAACGGCCGCGGCAGGAACGCCGGGTCGATGGCTGTGCGCAAGCCCGCCAGCAGTTCCGCCTCGGACCGATCCGGCGCAACCACCAATGCGGCAATGCGCCGCACGCCCATGACATCCGGCTCGTCGAGCTGCATGACAGCCGCATCAGCGACGCCGGGAAGCGCGAGCAGTCGCCGCGTAAGGTCGGCCAACGAGGCGCGCTTGCCGGCGATCTCGACCAGATCCGCATGGCGTCCGCACAGGCGGAAGCGCTGTCCGGGCACCAGTTCGACGACGTCCTGCAACGTGACCGCTTCGCTGAAGTAGGGCGCGTCGACGAGGGTGCCGTCCGGCTGGGGACGCAGTTGGATGTCGGGATAGAGCTGCCAATCCGTCTCGTGCGCACTGCGGCGCTGTGCGATCACGCAGGTTTCGGTCGAACCAAACATCTCCAGCACCGGCGCGCCGTAGCGCGCCTCGGCTCCGGCAGCCAGTTCCTGCGGCAACGGTGCGGTCGCCGAGGTGATTGCAGCGAGTTTCGGCAGCGGCGCCGGATCGCGCAGAAGCGCGCGCAGATGCACCGGCGTGGTCACCAGTACGCGCGGCTCCGGCACCTCGCCGAGCGCCGCCGCGATATCGGCTGGGAACAACGGTCGTCCGCTGTGCACCGCGAACGGCCCGAGCAGCGGCAGCAGGATCGACAGTTCGATGCCGTACATGTGCTGCGGCGGGACGGTGGCGACGACGTGCGCCAGCTCGCCTGCTTGCAGGCCCAGTGTGCGGGCGAGCGCGTCCGCGTTGCGTGCGTTGCTGGCGTTGAACGCGGCCCAGGTCTTGGCATTCGGCTTTGGCTGGCCGGTACTGCCCGAGGTGAAGCCGATCGCGGCGACGTGATCGCCGGCAATGGTCGGAACGGAAAGGGTCGGGACGGACAGGGCTGCGGCAGATTCGCCGCCTCCGCCTAGCGGCGGCACCTGCAGCCAACGCCCTGGTGCCGGTGTCAGTTCGAGGTCGCTGATGGCGTAGCTGCCCGTGCTGGCTTTCAAGGCTTCCTCGATCGCTTGAGGGGCACGGGACGAAGGCAGCAAGTTGGTCTGACCGCGGCTGATGACGGCGCAGAACACCACCAGAAACGCATAGCGGTCGTCGCAGAGATTGATTGCCTCACGCGCGAACGGCAAAGTGGCCGCGACGGTCGCGACGTCCGCCAGGAATTCGCGCACGTTGACGCCGTGGCTCGCACGCCACGCAACCGTGCGCGCCGCGTCCACGGCTTGCAGCATTGGCAGCGCACGCAGGCCGTGCGCCGCGGTCTCCACCACGGCCGCCATAGATCCCCGACTTCAATTGCGAACGATCGCCCCGCTGATAGCGTCGCGGATTGGCGTCGGCCGCTCAAGCCCCCCGACGTTTCCATTCAGAATCGCGTCCAATTCCGCGCCGAACGCGTTGTGCACGTCGTCGGCGCTGAGCGCCGGCGCAGCACCGTGCCGGTTCGCGCTGGTCGATACCAGGGCAGCGCCGAACGCAGCGCAGAGCGCCGCGGCGCGCGGATGTGCAGTGACCCGCAGCGCGATGCCGGCGTGGGCGCCGGCGATCCACGCGGGCGTTTGCGCCGCGCGCGGAAAAATCCAGGTATGCGGACCGGGCCAGCTCGCGCGAGCGCGGTCGATCGCCTGCGCCGGTGTCGCGCCGAGGTCGATGAACGGCTCGACTTGTTCGAACGTCGCGGCGATCAACAGCACGCCTTGTGTCGGCGGGCGCTGCTTCAGCGCGAACAGTCGCGCGAACGCGGCGGCGTTGCGTGGGTCGCAACCGAGTCCGAACACCGCCTCGGTTGGATAAGCGATGACCCCGCCGGCGCGCAGCGCAGCGACGGCATCGTTGAGCGAAACATCCATCGGCAGGCTTTGCGGTCCAGGCAGCAGTGAAGTCACGCGCGGCGCGTTATGCAGCGGCGATCATCGAAGTTCGACGCGCGCGCGCCTTCGCACGAGTCGGCCGCCGCCCTTCGGCGCCTCAGGCAACGGCCGCTTTTTTTGCGGCGGCTTTCTTTACGGCTTTCTTCCCAGCGGTTTTCTTCGTCGCTTTTTTCGCGGCCTTCTTCGCAGGCGTCTTCTTCGCGGCAACTTTTTTCGGTGCGGCCTCGGCGGGCGCGTCGGCGTTGGCCGTTTTCGTCGCCTTGCCGCCCTTGCCGCCCTTGCCGAAACGTCCCCCGCCGCGCTTTGGCCGATTCGGCGCTGCAGCGAGCAGTTCGACGCATTCCGCTTCGGTCAACCCGGCCGGTTCCTTGTCCTTCGGAATGCGCGCGTTCTTTTCGCCATCGGTGATGTACGGTCCGTAGCGGCCGTTCAATACCTGGATGCCATTGCCGAAGTCTTTGATGATGCGATTGGCTGCCGCCTCGGCTTTGGCGCGGACGAGCTCGAGTGCGCGCGCGAGGTCGATCGTGTACGGATCATCGGTCGGTTGCAGCGAGGCATAGGTCGCGCCCTGCTTGACAAATGGCCCGAAGCGGCCGACGCCGACCGTCACTTCCTCGCCGGCCTCGCTCTGGCCGAGCGCGCGCGGCAGCTTGAACAGCTCCAGCGCGTCTTCCAGCGTAATCGTGTGCATGCTCTGGCCGGTGCGCAGAGACGCGAACTTCGGCTTGTCCTCGTCTTCCTTGGTGCCGATCTGCGCGAAAGGCCCATAGCGCCCGAGGCGCACCTGCACTGGCTTGCCGCTTTTCGGGTCGAGCCCAAGCTCACGCGCGCCGGTCGCCTCGGAACGGTCGACGGTTTCGTTCTTGTCGTCGACCTGCGCCTTGAACGGTTTCCAGAATTTCTCCAGCAGCGGCACCCAGTCTTCCTCGCCGCGGCTGACCGCATCGAGTTCGTCTTCGAGCTTGGCGGTGAAGTCGTAGTCGACGTACTGCGCGAAATGCCCGGACAGGAATTTCGCCACCGCGCGGCCGACGTCGGTCGGCTTGAAGCGGCGGCTGTCGAGGATCACGTATTCGCGGTTGAGCAGCACCTGGATGATGCTGGCATACGTCGACGGCCGGCCGATGCCGTATTCCTCCAGCGTCTTCACCAGCGAGGCCTCCGAATAGCGCGGCGGCGGCTCGGTGAAATGCTGATCCGCATTGATCGCGGCAATCGGTACGGCCTCGCCGATTTTCATCGCCGGCAGCTTGCGGCCTTCGTCTTCGTCCTCGGCGTTCTTCTGGTCGCGGCCTTCCTCGTACACGGCGAGGAAGCCCGGGTCGACCACGGTGGTGCCGCTGGCGCGGAACATCGAATCGCCGCCGGCATCGAGATCGACGCTGACGGTGTTCAAGGTCGCATGCTGCATCTGGCTGGCCAGCGCACGCTTCCAGATCAGCTCGTAGAGCTTGCGCTGCTCGTCGCTGAGATAGGCGGCGACATCCTTCGGCCGATGCTGCGCCGAGGTCGGGCGGATCGCCTCATGCGCTTCCTGAGCGTTCTTCGACTTGTTGCGGTAGAAATGCGGCTGCTCGGGCAGCGCGCGCGCGCCGTAGTCGCGCCCGATCACCTCGCGCAGCTCGGTGATCGCATCGGCCGACAGCGACACCGCGTCGGTACGCATATAGGTGATCAGACCGACGACGCCCTCGTCGCCACCGATCGCGACGCCTTCATACAACTGCTGCGCGAGGCGCATGGTGCGGCTGGTGGTGAAGCCGAGCTTGCGTGCGGCTTCCTGCTGCAGCGTCGAGGTCGTGAACGGCGGCGACGGCCGCCGCTTGCGTTCCTTCGATTCGATATTGGCGACGACCAGACGGCCCTGGGCCGAACGCACCAGCGCCTCGCGCGCAGCGTGCGCATCGGTCTCGTTGGTCAGGTCGAACTGCTCGAACTTCTTGCCGCGCAGCTTCAGCAGGCGCGCCTTGAAGGCCTGATCCGGATGCGCGCAATCGGCATCGATACTCCAGTATTCGCGCGCCTTGAATGCTTCGATTTCTTCTTCGCGCTCAACGATCATGCGCAGCGCCGGCGACTGTACGCGTCCGGCCGAAAGGCCGCGCTGCACCTTGCGCCACAGCACCGGCGACAGATTGAAGCCGACCAGATAGTCGAGTGCGCGGCGTGCCTGCTGCGCGTTCACCAGGTCCATCGACAGCGCGCGCGGGCTGGCGACGGCGTCCTTGATCGCCCGCGGGGTGATCTCCGAGAACACGACCCGGTGCAGCGCGCGCCCTTCGAGCAGGCCGCGCTCGCGCAGGATCTCGGCGATATGCCAGGAGATCGCTTCGCCTTCGCGATCCAAGTCGGTCGCCAGATAGAGCGAGTCGGCCTTGCTGGCGGCCTTGGCGATCGCTTCGACGTGTTTCTCGTTGCGCTCGATGATCTCGTAGTTCATCGCAAAGTTGCGATCGGTCGCGACCGCGCCCTCCTTCGGTACGAGGTCGCGCACATGGCCATAGGACGCCAGCACGTGGAAGTCCTTGCCGAGGTATTTGTTGATCGTCTTCGCCTTTGCCGGCGATTCGACGATCAGTAGGTTCTTTGCCATGTGCTTTCCCTGCCGACGGATGCGTGCCGCTGCGCTGGCGCGCGGAGGGTCCGTTGACTCGATTGAGAGATGATCGGAGCGTGTTTCCTTATTCAGTGGAAACACAGCGCAAGCGGCGCTGTCAAGCGACCCTCACACCGCCGCGTGCGCTGGAGCGCGCTTTTCGAGCCCCGTTCACGCGCGCATAACATTTTGTATTTCTTGACTATTTGCAACTTCCTGACAAACGGCGAGCGGCATCATACGCGGCGCGCGTAGGCGCCGCCTGTGGCGACGATCTCACCGTCGAGTTCGAGCATCAGCAACATTGACGACAGCGTCGCGACCGGCAGCGCCGTGCGCACGGCGAGCTGATCGAGGCCGAGGGCGTCGTGACCGAGCGCAGCCAACACGGCTGCGTACTCCGGTTCGAGCGCAGGCCTGACCTCGGCCGTCGGCGGCAGCCGTTCGCGCAGCTGCGCGCACAGACCCTGTGCCTGCGGCGCCAGTTCCGCGATGATTTCGTCGGCGGATTCGACCAGCCGGGCGCCCTGGCGGATCAATTGATGGCAACCGCGCGCCAGTGGGTTGTGGATCGAACCCGGCAAAGCGAACACGTCGCGTCCGCTCTCGGCGGCGTTGCGCGCCGTGATCAGCGAACCCGAGCGCAAGCCGGCTTCGATGACGAGCGTGGCGACGCTGAGTCCTGCAATGACGCGGTTGCGGCGAGGGAAATGCGTCGGGTGTCCGGCAGTGCCGGGCGGAAATTCGCTGACCAGTGCACCGCGGCCGCGCACGCGAGCGGCCAGCTCGTGGTGGCGGGACGGATAGACGCGGTCCGGTCCGGTGCCGAGCACGGCGACCGTATGGCCGCCGGCGTCGAGTGCCGCCGCATGCGCGGCGCCATCGATCCCTTCGGCGAGGCCGCTGGTGATCGCGAAGCCAGCCGCGACCAGGGCGCGCGTAAAGGCGAGCGCGTTCGCCACGCCGGCCTGGCTCGCTTGGCGGCTGCCGACGATGGCGATCTGCGGCCGCCACAGCGCGCCCACGTCGCCGGCGACGAACAGCGCTGCGGGCGGTGCTGGCATCTCGTGCAGCAGCGGCGGGAAGTCGGCGTTGTTAAACGTCAGCAACGCGTGCTCGGCCGTCGCCAGCCAAGCCAGATCCGCCTCGATTCGTTCGAGGTCGGGTGCGCGCAGCCAGGCACGCGCCGCATCGTTGTCCGCACGCCCGAGGTCGCCGCGCCGTGCCGCCGCCAGTGCTGCCTGCGCACGCCCGTGCCGGCCGAGCGCTTCATGCAGCGCAGCCGGCCCGATTCCCGGCGTACGCAGCAGGATCAGCCAGGCTTCGAATTCGCTGCGATCGGCATCGACGTCCACCGTGCCAGTCTAGCCAGGCGCCCAAACGCATGCGGCGCGATGGTGCGATCGCGTTGCGTAGGAAAATGTGGATAGAGGCGAGGGCGGGCGCGGCGCGCCCTGTGAGGGCGCCCGCTGGGCGGGCTGCGTGAGGAGGAGCGAGGCTGCGGCGCGCACGATCGCGCGCTCTTTCCCGCAGTGCCACAGGCGCGCCCTCGCAGGCGGCGCAGCCGCCGGCCGCGCAGCGCCAAAGGCGCGCCCTCACATCCTCACGGCGTCGTATTCGGATCGTGCAGGAAAGCGCCGAGCTGCACCGGCTTGACCGAATCCATCACCAAGCCGTAGCTGACGCGCTGGAACGTGCGGAAGATCATCACGTGACCGATGAATTCCGGCGGCAGGGTGACGCGGGCATCGCGCGGATGGAAGAACTTGCGCGCGCTGCCCTCGGTGTAGTCGGTCTGGTCGAGGACCTCTTCGCCCGGCTGGTAGATGCTGAAAGTCGTGCCGTTGTCGACGCCGTCCTCGGCGCCGCGCGTCAGGGCGACCACCTGGTTCTTGCCGACGGCGTAGAGCGCGTCGGTGAATGCGGCGACTCGCATGTTGTCCGGCGCGCGGCTCGGCGAATGCGGCACGTACTGGAAGTCGTACGGCTGTTCCTCGATCGGCAGCACATAATCGCCGGCGCGGACTTCGAAATCGGAATACGTCACCAGCACCGAGGACACGTCCGCATTGCGGGTAACCTCGACGGTGCCGAAGTTGAGCATTTCGTAGCCGAGGAAGCGCACGTCGCCGCTCAGCGTGAATTCGTTCGGGCCATGCCGCCAGAGCATCGCCGGCCGCCCGTCGCGCGCATCCGGCGCCTGCCGGTGGACTTCGCGCACGGCGCCGTCCTTTTCCGGCGGCATGTCGTAGTAGCGGCCCAGCGGGCGCACCAGCGCGAACTTCTGGCCGGGCTGCGCGTTGAGTCCGCGCACGTAGACGAGCTGGCCGGGGGTGCCGCGCAGCTGGTTCTCCTCGATGCCGACGACGTGCGGGGCGTTCTTGTAGTCGTCTTCGCCGACCACGCGCACGTTCTTCAGCCACTGCTTCAGCGCCGACAGCGGGATCGGCGGGATGGCGTCGTCGAGCGATGTCACGCGCGCATGCGGCTCGATCGAACCGTTGCCGTGGCCGAGACGGCCGCCGCTCACGACGAGCTCGTCGCCGGGATAGATCAGGTGCGGATTTTTGACCTGCGGATTGTCCTGCCAGATTTCCGGCCACAGCCAGGGTTTGCGCAGGAAGCGCGCCGAAATGCCCCACAGCGTGTCGCCTTTCTTGACGACATAGCGATCCGGGTGGTGGTCGGCCCAATCGACGGTCGCTGCGTAAACCGTCAGCGTGAAGAGCAGACCGGCCAAAACCGCAAGTAGTTTTTTAAGCATGACGGCCAAATCCCTGATCCCCCAATGGCTTGGCGAGTGTATACGAAAGCTTAACCATGGAAAACGACGGCCATCTCAAAACGGCAATGACGCGCTCAAGCGTCGGCGCGCCGCGATGCACGCCCTTGGCGGGTAGAATTGGCGCCCCGACAACATCTTGCGTGGCGCCTGCGGCGCCCGCATCTGGCCGCCATGTCCAAGCTCACCATCCTCGAATTTCCCGATCCGCGCCTGCGCACCAAGGCACAGTCGGTCAGCGTGTTCGACGCCGACCTGAAGAAGCTGGCCGCCGACATGCTCGAAACGATGTACGCCGCGCCGGGCGTCGGCCTCGCCGCGACGCAGGTCGATGTGCACAAGCAGCTGCTGGTCGCCGACATGTCCGAAGACGGCGATCAGCCGCTCGTGCTGATCAACCCACGCATCCTCGAAAAGGACGGCGACCAGGTCTATCAGGAGGGATGCCTGTCGTTTCCAGGCATCTACGCCGACGTGGATCGCGCGCTGCACATCAAGGTCGCCGCGCAGGACGTCGACGGCAAGGAGTTCGTGCTCGACGTCGAGGGCCCGCTGGCCGTCTGCATCCAGCACGAGATGGATCATCTGATCGGCAAGCTGTTCGTCGACTACCTGTCGCCGCTGAAGCGTTCGATGCTGCTCAAGCGCATGGAAAAGAAGCGGCGCCAGAGCGCTTGAAGCCCGGCATCCGGCGGCAAGCCGCTGGGCCGAGCCGATCGGGCAGCGCGCCCGGCCTACAATCGCGCACCCTTTCATCCGCGCCGGCTTTTCCGATGACTCCACCGCTGCGCCTGGTATTTGCCGGCACACCCGATTTCGCCGTGCCTTCGCTGCACGCATGCGTTGCGAGCGGCGCGCAGGTCGTGGCGGTCTATACCCAACCGGACCGCCCGGCCGGACGCGGGCGCAAGCTGGCGGCGAGCCCGGTCAAGCAGGCGGCTCTCGCAGCGGGCATTGCGGTCGAACAGCCTGCGACCTTGCGCGATGAAAGCGTGCGCGCACGCTTGCGTGAATACGTGCCGGACCTGCTCGTCGTCGTCGCTTACGGTTTGATTCTACCCAAGGCGGTGCTCGCGCTGCCGCGCCTAGGCTGCTGGAACGTGCACGCCTCGGTATTGCCGCGCTGGCGCGGTGCGGCACCGATCCAGCGCGCGATTCTCGCCGGCGATGGCGAGACCGGCGTCGATCTGATGCAGATGGAGGCGGGGCTCGACACCGGTCCGGTGCTGCTCGAAAAACGTACCCCGATCGCCGCCGACGACAGCGGCGGCGGTCTGCATGACCGCCTGGCCGAACTCGGCGCGCAGGCACTGACGGAAGGTCTTGCACTGGCGTTGCGCGGCAAACTGCCCGTCGCGCGGCCGCAGGCGGCCGACGGCGTTACCTATGCGCACAAGATCGACAAGTCCGAAGCACGGCTCGATTGGAACGAATCGGCCGCGGCACTGGCGCGCAAAGTGCGCGCATTCGACCCGTGGCCGGTCGCCGAGGCGGAAATCCAGGGTGAGCGCCTGCGCATCTGGAAGGCTACGGCGATCGACCAGGCCGTCGATGCGCCGCCTGGCAGCGTCGTCGCCACGCATCGCGACGCGATCGACGTCGCCACCGGCGACGGCATGTTGCGCATCCACGAGTTGCAACGCGAAGGCGGTCGCCGCATCGCCGTGCGCGACTGGTTGAATGCGCGGCGCGAGGCCGCCGCACGATGACGCGCCGGCCGCAAACATTCACGCGCGATCAGCGCGCGTCGAAACCGCCGCGTGCAGAAGCGCCCGGTGCTGCGTCGCGCGCGGAAGCTGCGCGTGCGCTCGCGCGCGTGGTGTTCGATGGCGTTTCGCTGCGCGGCGTGCTCGCCGAAGCGAATCCGCGCATTGCCGATGCGCGCGATCGCGCGCTGCTGGCGGCGTCGCTGTTCGCCGCGTCGCGCTGGTGGTTGCGCTTCAATCCGGCCATCGATGCGCTCACTGAAAAACCGTTGCCGCCAAAAGCACGCGAGGTGCGCGCGCTGCTGGTAGTTGGCATGAGCCAGCTCGGCGTGCTCGGTCTGGCCGAATACGCGGTCGTCGGCACCTGTGTCGATGCGGTGCGTACACTCGGCCAGCCGCACTACGCCGGCCTCGTCAATGCAGTACTGCGGCGCTTCCTGCGCGAGCGCGCCACACTCGATGCGCAGCTCGATCGCGACGCGGTCGCCCGCCATGCGCATCCACGCTGGCTGATCGAAGCGATCGAACGCGACTGGCCGGCGCACGCGGAGGCCATTCTCGCGGCGAACAACCGCGAGGCGCCGCTGACCTTGCGCGCGAACCGCAGGCGCGGCAATCGTGATGCGCTGCTCGAAAAATTTCGCGAAGCGGGCATCGAGGCGACGGCACCGGCGGACTTGCCGGATGCGATCGTGCTTGCGCAGAGCACCGACGTGACGCGCCTGCCGGGCTATCTCGATGGGGCATTCTCGGTGCAGGACGGCGCCGCACAGCGCGTCGTCGAACTGCTCGATGCCGTCGACGGCCAGCGTGTGCTCGATGCCTGCGCTGCGCCCGGCGGCAAGGCCGCGCACGTGCTCGAACATGCGCGCGTCGACCTGCTCGCGCTCGACAGCGACGCCGCGCGGCTGCCGCGCATCCACGACAACCTGGCGCGTCTCGGCCTTGCCGCGACCGTCGTCGCCGGCGATGCCGGCGAGCCGGACGCGTGGTGGGATGGCCATCCGTTCGAGCGCATCCTGATCGATGCGCCGTGCTCGGCCAGCGGCATCGTGCGGCGCCAGCCGGACATCAAGCTGCATCGGCGCGGCGCCGACATAGCACCGCTGGCGGCGGCGCAGCAGCGATTGCTGCACGCGCTATGGCCTTTGCTGGCGGACGGCGGCCGACTAGTCTATGCGACCTGTTCGCTGCTGCGCGCCGAGAACGAAGCGGTGATCGGGCAATTCCTGGCGGCGCAGGCGGATGCGCGTGCGCTGCCGCTGCCGCAGGGTTTCGGTCATGCTGCCGGCAGCGGACGTCAACACCTGCCGGGCGAGGGCGGCATGGATGGCTTCTACTATGCGTTGCTGGAAAAGCACTGAACGGCTGCTCGTGCTGCTGGCCGGCGCGTTGCTCGCCGGCTGCGGCGTGATCGCGCAGCAGACGCCGGGCACGCTGCTCGTGCGCGACGCGCGCGTGGAGGTCGCCGCCGACGCGGCGACGCTCGATCTCGGTCTGGATTGCCGGCTCAGCGGACCGATGCAGGATGCGCTCGACCATGGTATCCCGATCACCTTGCGGATTGATCTAAAGGCCGGCAGCTGGCCGCACGCCACTGCGACGGCCAAGCATATCGAACTGCGCTATTTCCCGCTGTCGCGCCGCTACCAGCTGCACGAGCTGGACGTCGCCGAGGTGCGCAGCTATTCCACGCCCGGCTATCTCGTCGCCGCACTCGGTTCGCTGCGTCTGGGCCTGCCGAAAGCGTTCGCGGCGCTGCCGCCGGGAACGCCGCTGCAAGTGTCGGCGCGCATCGATCCGTCGGCCCTGCCGGGCGCGTTGCGTCTGCCGGCGTTGTTCGAACCGGCCTGGAGACTGGCTTCCGCGGACTTCGAGTGGACGCCCGCGGCGCGTTGAACATCCTGTTCCGGCGCGTGTTGCCGGCGCTGGCCGTCGTCGCGCTGCTGGTCGCGTCGCTGAAACTCGCCGAAGACGCCGCCGGCGACGGCAGCCGCTTCGCCGCGCACTACCGCTGGGTGCTTGGCGCCGCCGTGATCGCGCTGGCGGTGCTGGTGTTCGCGATCGTGCAGCGCTTGTGGCGGCTGCGTGCGGACCTGCACCGCGATGCGCCTGGCGCGCGCCTCAACCGGCGCCTGCTGACGATGCTGATCCTGCTCGCGCTGCCGTCGATCGGTGTCGTCTACGGCTTCGCGCTGCGCTTCCTCGATGCGACGATCGACAGCTGGTTCAATGTGCGTCTGGAGCAGGCGCTCGACGGCGCGCTGGAAATCGGCCGCATCGTCGTCGACGAGCATCTGCGCACGGCGGAAAATGCCAGCGTCGAGCTCACGCGGCGCCTTGCGGAAGCAGCTCCTGCGGCGACACAGGCGACGCTCGATGATGCCATCGACGGCCTCGGCGCGATCCAGCTGACCGTGTTCGGCGACGACGGCCGCGTGCAGGCGACAGCGAGTTCGGATCCGCGCTGGCTCGATCCGCCGATCCCCGACAGTTCACTGCTCTTGCGCGTGCAAGGCGACGGCCACTACGCCGCCGCCGAGCCGTTCGGCGACACGCTGGCGTTGCGCGTCGCACTGCCGATCGGCGCGGGCGCGGGGACCGATGCGAACCCGCCGCCGGGCCGGCTGCTGCAGGGAATCTTCCCTCTGCCGGCGCGCCTGCAGCCGCTGACGCGCAATATCGAAAGCGCGAGTTTCGATTTCCAGCGCCTCAAGTTTTTGCGCGGTTCGCTCAAGCTGACCTTCGCGCTGATCCTGACCTTCGTGCTGCTGCTGTCCGTGCTCGTCGTCGTGCTGGCTGCGTTCGGTGTGGCACGCCGCCTGGTTGCGCCGGTCGGCCGTCTGGCCGCGGCGACGCGCGCGATCGGCGCTGGCCGCTACGACACGCCGCTGCCGGCGCCAAGCGATGACGAACTCGGTTTCCTGGTGCGCTCGTTTGCGGAAATGACGCGCGAACTCGAATTCGCCGGCGCACGCGCACAGAAGAGCACACGCGAGACCGAGCAGCAGCGCGCCTGGCTGGAGGCGGTGCTGGAACGCTTGTCCGCTGGCGTACTCGGCTTCGATCGCGACGGCAATCTGCGCATCGCCAATCGCGCCGCCGAAGCGATCCTCGGCGTCGCCCTGTCGCGCCACCTCGGCCGCAATCTCGGTGAACTGAAGACCGAGCGTGCCGATCTCGCGCCCTTCGTCGATCCGCTCGCACGCCATCTGCGCGAGAACCTGCGCGAATGGCGCGAAGAAGTGACGATCGATACCGCCGAGGGCCGCCGCACCTTGATGCTGCGCGGCACCGCGCTGCCGGAACAGGCCGGCTACGTGGCTGTCTTCGACGATCTCACCGTGCTCAATCGCGCGCAGCGCGACGCTGCCTGGGGCGAGGTGGCGCGGCGCCTCGCGCACGAGGTGAAGAATCCGCTGACGCCGATCCAGCTCGCCGCCGAACGTCTGCGCCGGCGCTTTCTCGGCCGTCTGTCGCCGGAGGAAGGCGAACTCATCGATCGCGCCACGCATACGATCGTGACCCAGGTCGAGGCGCTGAAGACGATGGTCAACGCGTTCGGCGACTACGCGCGGCCGCCGCAGTTGTCGACGCGTCCGATCGCCTTGCATGCGCTGCTCGGCGAAGTGCTCGACCTTTACGAGAACGATCAGCGCATCAGCCTGACGCGCCAGTTCTGCGATGGCGAGCCGCGTGTGCGCGTCGATGCGGTGCGCCTGCGCCAGGCCCTGCACAACCTGCTGAAGAACGCGCTCGAAGCGATCGGTGAAACGCACAAGCCGCAGATCCAGGTAGCCACGCGCCTGGTGCATGCCGGCGAGCAGGACTGGGTCGAGCTCAGCGTAGCGGACAATGGCCCGGGCCTTCCAGCCGATTTCGGCGAGCGCTGGTTCGAGCCGTACACGACCAGCAAGGCAAAGGGCACCGGGCTTGGGCTTGCAGTGGTCAAGAAGATTGTCGAGGAGCACGGCGGCAACGTGCGCGCCGGCAACCGCGGCCAGGGCGGCGCCGAATTCGTGCTGTCATTGCCATTGAACGATTGAGTGCGCGGTGAATTTCGATTGCAAAGATTAGCCAGCTGACGTAATTGCGTGATCCCGGCAGCGGAAGGCGAGGACGCATAGAACGGAATATCGGGCTACCAAGAAAAAAAAACGCATGAGGGTTATCAGACGTTGCTTCAGCTTGGTTGTCTTCATTGTTTTTTTGCAATCTGCGAATGGCCGTTGCTAGATATCCTGATATACATTGCCTGAATTGCATCGGATGAGGCGACGTGTTGACGCTGGCGCACCACATCAATTCGCCTGGGAACATATATCCTCTGAGATTTAAGGCGGACGGGAATCCGGGCTTCTACTAGCAGGCCGTTGAGAAACTCTCGCCCGCCCCGTTTGTCATAGACGCGATCAATCACAGGGCGAGTCGAGCGATGCGTGGAGCGGACGTGCAGCAAGCG
>Ga0247776_10000020_pt1 | contig 70806 bp, 52 predicted proteins | sample UWRJL199509C5_FD_179912 | JGI IMG/M metagenome (GOLD analysis project Ga0247776, IMG submission 179912) | Plant litter microbial communities from Arlington Agricultural Research Station in Wisconsin, United States - UWRJ-L199-509C-5 | ecosystem: Environmental > Terrestrial > Plant litter >...
CCGCGACGAAGAAGGCGAACGAGCTGATGGCGCATACCTACAGCCACCTCTATCAGCTGCCGACGACCGGCCTGCGCTTCTTCACCGTGTACGGCCCCTGGGGTCGTCCGGACATGGCCTTGTTTCTTTTCACGCGCAAAATCCTCGCCGGCGAACCGATCGACGTGTTCAACCATGGCAGGCATACGCGCGATTTCACGTATATCGACGATATCGTCGAAGGCGTCATCCGCACGCTCGATCGCGTGCCGGCGGCCGATCCGGCGTTCGATCCGCTCGATCCGAGCGCGGCTTCGTCGACGGCGCCGTACCGCGTCTACAACATCGGCAACCACCAGCCGGTGGAGCTGGCTCACTACATCGAGGTGCTGGAAGCCAAATTGGGCAGGAAGGCCGAGAAGGTCCTGCTGCCGCTGCAGCCCGGCGACGTGCCGGACACCTATGCGGACGTCGAGGAGCTGGTGCGCGATACCGGCTACTCGCCGGCCACCAGCGTAGAAACCGGGATCGGACGCTTCGTCGACTGGTATCGGGATTTCTACGCGAAGTGAGCGCCAGCCGGCGACGCCGTTGAATCGCAAGTCGACTATTCTTAGCCGCGCAAAGGCGCGATTCGTACGCGGCGGAGCGTCCGAATCGGACCAAGGGTGTCGAAAAAGTGTGATACGTTTCACGTTTTCAACCGGGGAGGCACGCGCCATGGTTCGCTCATTTCAGTTTGCAGTCGTCGCGGTCCTGCTGCTTCTGTCCGCGTGCGCGAGCACGTCGGGGTCGAAGCAGGCGCCGACGATCAATCCGACCGCACAGGCCGTCGCCGCCTATCGCATCGGCGTCGACGACGAGGTCAAGGTGTCGGTGTGGCAGAACCCCGGCCTCGATGTCAGCGTGCCGGTACGCCCGGACGGCAAGATTTCGGTCCCGCTGGTCGGCGATATCGATGCCGGTGGACGCACGCCGGAAGAGGTTGCGGCCGAAATCAAGGAGAAACTGGCGACCTACGTGCGCGATCCGCAGGTGACGGTGATCCTGACCCAGCTGCGCAGCCACGAATACCTTTCGCGCGTACGCGTCACCGGCGCCGTGCGCCAGGCGGTCTCGGTGCCGTATCGTCAGGGCATGACCGTGCTCGATGCGGTGCTCGCCGCCGGCGGGACCAACGAATTCGCGGCCGCCGATCGCACCGAGCTGTATCGCAAGGAAGGCGAAGGTACGCGTGCGTATTCTGTAAGACTGGACCAGATCTTGCAGAAAGGCGAACTGACGACGAACTATCCGGTCCAACCCGGCGACGTCATCACGGTGCCCGAGCGCACGTTCTGAGTAGCCTCAAGGCAGGGCAATGAGCAGCGGCAACCTCGTTTCATTCGGCGAACTCACACCGGTCATTGTTTCGGAGGCGCGGCGGCATGCGCTGGCCTTCGTCTGCCTGTTCGTGGTGATTTCGCTGGCCGGGCTCGTGTTCGGCCTGTTCTGGCCGAAAAGCTATTCCTCCGCCACGACGATCCTTGCGCAAAAGAGCGACATCATCCAGCCGCTGCTGGAGGGGCGCGCGGTGGCGACCGGCACCGCCGACCGCACGACGATCGCGAAGCAGGTGATCTTCAGCGGGAGCATCCAGGACGAGATCCTCAAGACCGGCGGCTGGGACGTGAGCAAGCTGGATCCGATCCAGCAGGATCGACTACGCGAAGACATCAAGAACCGCACGCAGATCACCAGCCCTCGCGAGAACCTCATCCACATCGCCTACCGCGATTCCGATCCGAACCGCTCGTTCAAGGTAACGGAGCGATTCGCCGAGCTCTTCATCAAGGAAAGCCTGGCCGCCAAGGAATCGGAGAGTCGCGCGGCTTTCGAGTTCATCAATACGCAAGTCGAGGCCTATCACCGCAAACTGACGGACGCAGAAGAAAACCTCAAGAAGTACCGCGCCGACAACGTCGACGCGCACCCCGGCAGCGAGGCCGACACGAACAGCCGCATCGGTACCTTGCGCTCGGGTGTCGAGCAGTCGCGCATGAACGTCATGGAACTGCGCTCGACCGAAGCTGCGCTGATGTCGCAACTGACGGGCGAGTCCGAAGTCACCGCGGTGCAGACCCGCGCCGGCGTCTATCGCACGCAGATGGCGGACTTGCAGGCGCAGCTGGAGAAACTCCTGCTGACCTACACCGACCAGTATCCCGACGTCATCCGCATCCGTCATCAGATCGAGGATCTGCGCAAGCAGGTCGACGACGAGGACCGGCGCAAGCAGGACGCGAAGAATGCCGGTGTCTCCACGTCGATCGACCAGAATTCACAGTTCAATCCGCTCTACGCGGAGTTGCGCAGCAAGCTCGCCGATGTGCGCCGGCAGATCGCGGCGAACGAGTCGCGCATGAGCGCGACCGAGGCCCTGCTGAACAGCGAGTTCGATCGCAGTCGCCGCATCGCCGCTTCGGAGAGCGCGCTGGCCGAGCTCACGCGCGACTACGAGGTCAATCGCGACATCTATCAGGATCTGCTCAAGCGCCGCGAGAACGCACGCGTGTCGATGAACCTCGACGCCGAGGGTCGCGGCCTGACGTTCCGCATCCAGGATCCGGCGGTGAAGCCGCTGCGTCCGTCGGGCCTGAGCACGATCCATTTCGCCGCTGCAGGTCTCGGGCTGGCCTTCGCGATGCCGCTGGGCATCCTGTTTCTGATCGCGCGCTTCGACAGCCGCATCCGCAACGTACGCGAACTCGAGCGGGTCGCCGGCGTGCCGGTGCTTGCGTCGGTGCCGGTCTATCCGACGCGCCGCGAACGCCGCCGCGAGGCTGCTCGCCTGACCGTTGCGGTGCTTCTGCTGCTCGGGCTGTTCGCGGCATTCGCGCTCACCTACTGGTATCGGCTGACGCGATGAACACGACCCCCGAGAACGACAATCCGGCCGACGGCGGCGGCAACGCCGCGCTGGGCTCTTCCGACCTCGTTTATCGCACCAGTGCGAGCCGTTCGATCGCGCGCATCGTGGAGCCGCGTACGCTGCCGGCGCGCACGCTCGAGGACCGCCGCATCATCCATCAGGACGGCAACGTCCGCGTGCAAGCCGACGCGTTCCGCGAAATTCGCACGCGCCTGCTCTCCCTGGGCGGAGCGAGCAATTTCGTCACCCTCGTCGCCGCCGTCAGCCACGGTTCGGGCGGCAGCTTCGTGGCGCGCAACCTCGCTGCGGCGTTCGCGTTCGACGAGGCCAAGACGGCGCTGCTGCTCGACTGCGACGTGCGCCATCCGACCCAGCACGCGGCGCTCGGCGTGAGCCCGGCCAATGGCGGCATCATCGATTACCTGGAACATCCTGCGCTGGGCATCGAGAAGATCCTCTACCACACCGGCGTTCCACGCCTGCGCCTGATTCCGGTCGGCAAACAGCGCGAAATGAGCGCGGAGTACTTTTCCTCGTTCCGCATGCGCGCAGTGCTCGATTCGCTTCGCAGCCGTTATGCCGACCGCTATCTGTTTCTCGACGGCCCCGCGGTCAAGAATTCGCCGGATGCGCGCATCCTCGCGGATCTCGCGGATTTCGTCGTACTGGTTGTGGGATACGGCCGCGACACGCCGCAATCGATCACCAAGGCGATTGCGAATTTCGACCCGGCCAAACTTGCCGGAGTGGTTTTCAACCACGCGCCGTAGCGGTCTGCAGGAAATGGCCGCCCGCGGCCGTTGGAAAAAAGGGGAAGCCTATGTTGCTCCGACCTCGTCACGCTTGCGCCTTGGGTCTGCTGTCGACCCTGTGCGGGACCGCGGCCGCCGTGCAGCTCGAATACACCGTGGGTGTCGGTGTCGAACGCAACGACAACCTCAATCTGAGCGAGAACGATCCCGTCGGCGACACCATCATCGAGCCGACGCTGGCGTTCACCGCCAGCCAGAGCGGTTCTACGTTCCAAGGCGCGGCGAACGGCATCGTGCAGTACCGCGACTTCACCGAAGGCCATTTCTCCAACGACTGGCGCGGACAGCTCAACGGCCAGCTCAACTGGTCGGCGATTCCCGAACGTCTCGACTTCGGCATCGAGGATTACCTCGGCGTGCAGCCGGTGAACGAGCTGCAGCCGGACACCCCGGGCAACCAGCAGCAGACCAATGTCTTCGCGATCGGCCCGACCTTGAATTTCCGCCTCGGTCCGACCGTGCGCGGACAGGCGGAATTGCGCTACATCAACAGCTATGCCGAGGAAACGGAAGAATTCAACTCCGATCGCGCGAGCGCCGCGCTGCGGGCCATCAAGGATCTCAGCGCAACCAGCACGATCGCGGCCAACCTCGTCGACGAACGCGTGGACTTCCGCGATTCCGACCTGAATCCAAACTACAGCCGCTACAGCGCCTACGGCCGCTACACGCGGAAATGGACCAGGCTCGATTTCAGCGCGGATCTGGGCTACAGCTGGCTCAAGTATTCCAACAATCCTTTCGATATCCAGGATCGCAACGCGCTGCTCGCGCGCGGCAACCTCGACTGGCATGTCAGTGAACGCAGCACGATCACGCTCGACCTCGCGCATCAGCTCTCGGACGCAGCCTCCAATCTGCTGATCGGCAGCGCCATCGGCGCGCAGACCGGCAATCCGATTCCGGCGCAGATCGCGACCGGCAGCGCCACGACCACGTCGGCCGCATTCCTCGAGAACCGTATCGACTTCGGCTATGCCTATCGCGGCACACGCGGCGCGTTTTCGGTCGCCCCCTATTACCGCAAGCTCGACTACGGCGCGCTCAGCAGCGCCGACAACGTCGGCGACGGCGCGGCAATCAACCAGAGCGCGCGCGGCGCCACCCTCACTGCGTCGTGGCTGCTGCGCCCGCTGCTCACCGTCGGCGTCGTCGCCAGCGGCGAGAATCTGCGCTACGACCAGCTCGGCCGCGAAGACAAGACCTGGTCGGTGCAGGGGTTCATCACGCAGCAATTCACGCGTCACTGGAGCTGGCGCGCCGACTTCACGCGCTACAAGCGCGACAGTACCGTGGCGGGCCAGAGCGCCGACCAGAACATCGTCTTCGTCGGCCTCACCTACACGCGCTGAGCGTGAAGCCGTCCGTACCCGATCACCTTTTTCAGGACACTGGATGAATCCGATTCTGGTCACAGGCGGCGCCGGCTACATCGGCAGCCACGTCGCCAAGCAGCTTCGCGAGCGCGGTGAACGCGTGGTCGTGCTCGACAATCTTTCCAGCGGCTTCGCCTCCGCGGTGCTCGATGCCGAACTGGTCGTCGGCGATGTCGGCGATCGCGCACTGGTCGATCGCGTCCTGGCCGAACACGCGATCGACACCGTCATGCATTTCGCCGCGCACACGGTCGTGCCCGAATCGGTGCGCGATCCGCTCAAGTACTACGGCAACAACACCTGCGCCACACGCAGCCTGCTCGCCGCGTGTTCGCACGCCGGCGTCCGGCATTTCGTCTTTTCCTCGACCGCCGCGGTGTATGGCATGCCATCCAGCGGCGTCGCCGACGAGGACACGCCGACCCGGCCGATCAATCCGTACGGCACTTCGAAGCTGATGAGCGAAATGATGCTGCGCGATCTCAGCGCCGCGTCGGCGCTGCGCCATCTCGTACTGCGCTACTTCAACGTCGCCGGCTGCGATCCCGGCGGACGCATCGGTCAATCCACGCCGAACGCGACCCTGCTTATCAAGGTGGCCTGCGAACACGCGGTCGGCAAGCGCGCCGAACTCGGCATCTTCGGCACCGACTATCCGACGCCCGACGGAACCGGCATCCGCGACTACATCCATGTCGAAGACCTCGGACGCGCGCACCTCGGCGCCCTCGATCACCTGCGCGGCGGCGGCGAGTCGCTCACCTTGAATTGCGGCTACGGCCACGGCTACAGCGTACGCGACGTCATCGACGCGGTAGCGCGCGCCAGCGGCGTCCCGCTCAACGTGATAGAACATCCGCGCCGCGCCGGCGATCCGCCGATGCTGATCGCGCGCAGCGAGCGCCTGCAGCAGCGGCTCGGCTGGCGGCCGCAGCATGATGACCTGGATTTCATCGTGCGCAGTGCGCTTGCCTGGGAACGCCGATTGCTCGCCACCTGAGTATGACGCGCGCGCTCCCGCATCCCGCCGCTGCCGATCGTCGGCACGGCTTCTGGCGTGTCGTGCTTGCCGTGCTGTGCTGCCTGGCGGGCTGCGCGCCGGCGTTCGCGGCGGAAGCGGTGGACGATACGCAGCGCATCGAGGTCCACCGCAACGGTGCGGCCGGAGACAGCGTCGCGGTGACGCTCGGGATTCCATTCGCGCCCGGCCAGCTGACCGACGCCAAGCATCTTCGCATCCTCGACTCGAGCGGACGCGAGGTCGCCGCGCATGTCGAGCCCGTTCTCAGCTGGCACTTCAAGGATCGCAGCATCCGCGCGGTGCGCGTGCAGTTCCATACACGGCTGCTCGGCGACACGGCCACGCTGAGTTTTGCGCTCGGCGCACTGCGCGGCTTCGACGCGCCGGGCTGGCCGATCGCCGACGAACTCGTCGACGGCGGCGAAGGCGTGCGCGTGCCGGGCGCGCTGGCGACGCTCAGCCCCGCCTGGCTTTGCGCTTCGCTGATCGCCGGACCGCAGCAGCCCATGCGCCCGTACGACGCTTACGACGACTATGTCGCGACACAGTTCGAGTGGGCGCAAAAGCTGCCGGCAGAGGACTCCACCGCCTGGCTGTTCGACCGTACGTCCACGCTCTACAAACTCTATGTCCGCAGCGGCCGCGTCGAGCACTTGCGCGCGGCGGTCGCGAGCTACCGCTTCTACATGAGCCACCTGCACCGCGACGGGCCGGCTTTCCACATCGGCCTGCATCCGCGCAGCGGATGCCTCGGCGGCTGGCAGTTCGGCAAAGTCAACCCGTGCGACGCGAAGTACATCTACGTCGAACCGACCCTGCTCGCGCTCGCGCTGAGCGGCGACGACAGCCAGCACGACGCGACGCTCGTCGGCTGGATGATCGGCGTTTGGGATTCGCGCAACGGCCTCGCCGGCGCCTATGAGCAGCCCGACCAGCTGTTCACCGAGCGCCACATCGGCCTCGGACTCATCCAGGTCGTCAGCGCCTACGAGCTGACCGGCGATGCTTACTACCGCAGCGACATCGAGCAGCGCATCGAGCGTCTGTTCGAACATCAGCAGGGCGATCCGAAGACGCATCTGCTGATCGACGGCAAGGAACGCGACGGTTCGTGGCGGCACAGCTGGCAGCGCCACGAAGGCGATACCTACGAGGCCGCGACCGATGTGCGCGGCGCGTCGCCGTGGATGAGCGAGAACATCGTCGACGGCCTCTGGCATGCCTGGCTGGTCACGGCCGACCCGCGCATTCCGACGATGTTGACCTCGTTCGGCCGCTACCTGGAACGCTACGGCTGGATCGACACCAGCGTGTGGGTGAAGCCGGATCGCGACTGGCGCCATCCGTGCAGCGGCACCGACGGCCAGATCGCCTGGTACTGGTCGTCGGCGTCGGCAACGCCCGAGCAGCTCGCCAAGATCCAGGACTCGGAAGGCTGGTACAGCGACTTTCATACCGTCGAACTCGGCCTCGCGGTCGCGCTCGCGCGCTATTTCGAAACCGACCCCGAGCAGCGTGCGGCGCTCGATCGCCGCCTGCAGCGCATCGCACACTCCTACGCGCCGGCCTGCGCGAAGATCGCTTCCACCGCGCGCCGCTTCAACTGGAACAATCGCGGCGCCGGCGTCGTGCAGTGGCTGAAGACGCGCCGCTACGAGCCGCCTGCCGACCCGGCGAAGGCGCCATGAGCCGGGCCTCAGGCGCGCTTGCGCAGCGCGTTCACGACATAGTGGGCCATGTAGCCGATCGACGCACCGAGGCCGAGCCGCTCGATGTCGCGATAGATGCGCCATTGCCAGCCGGCCGCCTTCAGCTTGTTCGACGACACCGACCCTTCGCGCACCAGGTACCGCGCCAATGGCTCGCCGGGGTCGACGCAGATCGCGCGGCCCGCACGCCGCACCGCCTCGAGCCAGAACACGTAGTCCTCGTGCCCGACACGCTGAAAGCGCAGCTCGCCGAGCGCGCGTTCGTACACGCCGGTGAGATTGCCGATGCGGTTGCTCTTGAGCATCGCCCGATAGTCGACTTCGGCCGGCGGCCGCACGCGCGAAAGCAGGCGGCCGTCCTCGGCGACTCGATCGTAGGCGGTGTAGCTGACACGCGCGCCGTGCTCCCGCATCGTTTCGAGCTGGCGCGAGAGTTTGTGCGGAAGCCAGGTGTCGTCGCTGTCGAGGAAAGCCACGTAGCGGCCGCGCGCCGCTGCCAGCCCGAGGTTGCGCGCCGCCGCCACGCCGCCGTTGACCGGCATGTGCAGTGCCCTCACACGTGCATCGCCGGCGGCGAGCCGGCCGAGCAGCACCGGCGAGTCGTCGCGCGAACCATCGTCGACTGCGAGCAGTTCGAGGCAGCGATGGCTTTGCGCGAGCACCGAAGCGACGGATTTTTCCAGCGTCGCAGCAGCGTTGTAGACCGGCATGATGACGCTGACGAGATCTTCGGACATCGGCTCCGCCACCCTCCTGAAGCGCCGCCGCGACGATCGCGGGCGGCGCGCACGTTGCTTTGCCCGCGCCCACCCCGGAGACTAGCCGCAATGACCGGGCCGACGCATGTACCGGCTTGCGGGAATCGTATGGTCGTGCCAGCTCCGAGTATTCTCCGCGATTTCGTCCTGCCGCGCGCCCTGCGACGGCCTCGCCGGAGGCGGCTGTGAGCGATCCGGCCAGCACGCTCGCCGGTCTCGGCATCGTCTATTTCGGCAACGACTGGCGCAGCGAGAACCGCACCAGCAGTCACCACATCGCAACGCGTCTGGCGGCGACGATGCCGCTGGTCTACGTCGCCAGCCCAGGCATGCGCGCACCGCAGGCGAGCAGCGCCGATATCGGCCGGATATGGAGAAAACTGCGCGCCGCACTGCAGCCGCCGCAACACATCGGCGACAATCTCTGGCTGTGCACGGTGCCGCAGATACCCTTTCGCCGGCTGCCGGGGATCGACGCCCTGAATCGCTGGTTCGGCCTGTGGTCGGTGCGCCGCGCGCTGCGCGCGGCCGGATTGAAGCGCTGGATCAGCTGGTTCGTCGTGCCGCATCCGGGCTTCATGGCCAAGCAGCTCGGCGAAGAGCTTTGCGTCTACTACTGCATCGACGATTACGCCTCGCATCCAGGCGTCGATCCGGTCGCGATCGCCGAGCGCGACACCGACCTGACCCGCCGCGCCGATCTGGTCTTCGTCGCGCCGCCGGCGCTGGTCGAGGCCAAGCGCGCGCTCAATCCGCACACGCTGTTCTCGCCGCACGGCGTCGACGTGGACCTGTTCCGGCGGGCGTCCGACCCCGCCACCGCGATCGCTCCGGGCGCGCTCGATCTGGTGCATCCGGTGATCGGTTACTTCGGCTCGCTGCACGCGTGGATCGACTTCGACCTGATCGAATGGCTCGCGCGCGCCCGGCCGCACTGGACTTTCCTGCTCGTCGGTCACGCCGCCGTCGACGTCAGCGGTCTCGCTGCGCTGCCGAACGTACGTCTCGTCGGCGCACAACCCTACGCGAGCCTGCCGACCTGGGCGAAGGCGTTCGACGCGGCGATCATTCCGTACCGCCTCAACCGCCAGACCGAGAACGCCAATCCGCTCAAGCTGCGCGAATATCTGGCGACCGGCAAGCCGGTGGTGAGCGTGCGCAATCCCGAAATCGAGAAGTTCGCCGCCTGGGTCGAGATCGCCGATGGCCGCGACGCATTCCTGGCGGCGCTCGAGCGCGCACTCGTCGAAGACAATCCCGCCAAGCAAGCCGCCCGCCTCGCCGCCGTTGCCGACCAGACCTGGGAGCGACGCGTCGCCGCGATCGTCCAGTCCACGGCGGACGCGCTGGCGCGGCGCGTCAACTGAATCCATCTCCGAGGTTTTCATGCAACCAAGTCCGAACGGAAAACTCAAGGTCGCGATCGTCGGCGCCGGCTACGTCGCCAGCCACCATCTGGCCGCCCTCAAACGCCTCGACTTCGTCGACGTCGTCGGCATCTGCGACCTCGACAATGCCGCCGCGCACGCACTGGCGAACAAGTTCGGCATCCCGATCGTCGCCGCGAGCTTGGCTGATCTGGCCGCGCTGTCGCCGCAAGCCATCTACGTATTGACGCCGCCGGCGAGCCACTGCGCGCTCGCACTGCAGGCGCTGGACATGGGCTGTCACGTCCTCGTCGAGAAGCCGATGGCCGAGTCGGTCGAGGAATGCGAGCAGATGATGCAACGCGCGGCCGAGCGCGGTCTGGTGCTGTCGGTCAACCACAGCGACCGGCTCGATCCGATGGTCGTGCAGGCGCTCGAAGCGGTGCGCACGGGCAGGATCGGCGATCTTCTGTCGGTCGACATCCTGCGCAGCTCCGAATATCCCGATTACGCCGGCGGGCCGTTGCCCGCCTCGGTACGCCAGGGTTCCTATCCGTTCCGCGACCTCGGCGTGCACGGCCTTTACGTGCTCGAAGCGTTTCTCGGCCCGCTCTCCGACGTCGACGCGAAATACCGTGCGACCGGCCGCGATCCGAACCTCAAATTCGACGAGTGGCGCGCCGACACGAACGGCGAGCGCGGCCTCGGCCGCATGCTGTTGTCGTGGAATGCGCGACCGATGGAAAGCCGCATCGTCGTGCGCGGCACCCGCGGCATCATCGAAGTGGATCGCTTCCTGCAGATCTGCCGTGTGCACAAGGTGCTGCCCGGTCCGAAGTTCATCGGCATCGTCGCGACCGCGTTCTTGTCCGGCCTCGCCGACGTGTTCCGCGTACCGTGGAACGTGGTGCGCTTCGCGACCGGCGCGCTGCGCCCTTCGCCCGGCATCCAGGCCGGCGCGGCGGACTTCGCGCGGGCGCTGCACACGCAGTCCGCGCCGCCCGTTCCGGCCGCGGAAGGCCTGCGCGCGGTCGCGCTGATGCAAAGCGTCTGCGCGGCCGCCGACGCCGAGCGCAGCGCCGACATCGAAGCGCGCTACGTCACCCATCCGCCGGTCGACGCGCTCGTCACCGGCGCGGCCGGCTTTCTCGGCCGCGCGGTCGTCGCAGCGCTGCTCGCGCGCGGCAAGAGCGTACGCGTGCTGGTGCGAAATCCCGCCGCGGCGAAGGCGTTCGGCAGCGATGTGCAAGTGCTGGTCGGCGATCTCGGCGATCCGCGCGCCGTCGACTTCGCCATCACCGGCGCCCGCCAGGTGTTCCATGTCGGCGCCGCCATGCGCGGCAGTCCGCGCGCATTCGAGGCCGGCACCGTGTGGGGTACGCGCAACGTCGTCGACGCCTGCATCAAGCACGCGACGGAACGTCTCGTCTACGTGAGTTCGCTGAGCGTGCTCGATCATGCCGGGCGCGATCCGCAGGCGACCGTCAACGAACAATCCGCGCTCGAGCCGGAGGCGCAGCGCCGCGGCGCCTATACGCAGACCAAGCTCAGCGCGGAAAACCTCGTGCGCAGTGCGATCCGCGAGCGCGGCCTGCGCGCCGTGATCATTCGCCCGGGGCAGATCTTCGGTCCCGGCGCCGAGCGCGTGACGCCGAACGGCGCGATCGCGCTCGCCGGCCGCTGGATCGCCGTCGGCGAGCCGACGCAGACGCTGCCCTTGGTCTACCTCGACGACGTGGTCGACGCGCTTCTGCTCGCCGCCGATGCCGCGCCTGCACTCGGCCAGACGATCAATGTCGTCGATCCGGCGACGATCACCCAAGGCGCCTATCTCGAGCGCGCCAAAGCCAAGCTCGGCGACGAACTGCGCGTCTCGCGCGTATCGACCGGTTTCTTCCTGTTCGTCGCGCGCGGCGTAGAACTGCTCGGCAAACTGCTCAAGCGCGACGTTCCGCTGACGCGCTACCGCGTCCGCTCGCTGCGGCCACTGGCGAACTTCGATCTCGGCGCGGCGCGCAACCTGCTCGGCTGGGAGCCGCGCGTCGGGCTCGCGCGCGGACTCGAACGTACCTTCGGCGCAGCGCCGGCGGCAGCGGCGCCGCCGGTCGCACCGACGCAGGAACCGTAGGCGGCGTGCGATGCGCATCCTGATCGTCACCTCGCAGTTTCCGATCGCCGGCGAGCCGACGCGCGGGCGGCCGGTGTACCAGACCACGCGCGAACTTGCCGCGCTCGCCGAGGTGCACGTGGTGAGTCCGATCGCGGTGTATCCGAAATGGGCGCGGCCGAAGAGCTATCTGTTCCAGCCGCCCGAGGCGGCGACCGTCGGCGTCGATGCCGAATACGTCGCCTATCCGGCGTTGCCGATCGTGTCGCGCCCGTTCAACGGCTGGCTGTGCGCACGCGCGCTCGCTCCGGCCGTCGCGCGCTGGCGGCCCGACGTGCTGCTGTCGTACTGGCTGTATCCGGATGCCTATGGCGCAATGCTCGTCGCGCGCCGCGCTGGTTTGCCGCTCGTCGCCGGCGCGCGCGGCTCGGACATCCGCGTGCGCGATCGCGTCAGCAAGTCGCTGACGCGGCGCGTCGTGCGTGCGGCCGATCGCCTGCTCGTCGTCAGCGAGGACCTCGGCCGCCTCGCCGTCGACGACTACGGCGCCGATCCCAGGCGCGTGCACGCGATCGCCAACGGCTGCGACGCGGCCACGTTCCATCTGGCCGATCGCGGCGCGGCGCGCGCGGCGCTCGGCATCCGCGCGGACACCGAACTCGTGCTCTATGTCGGCCGGCTGGTGGCGGAAAAAGGCTTGCGCGAACTCATTGCCGCGACGCGGAGCCTGCGCGGCACGCGGCCGCGGCTCGAACTCGCCCTGATCGGCACCGGCCCGCTGCATGCCGAGTTCGCCGCCGACCTCGCGCGCGACGCGGGCCTGGTCGTGCACCTGCCGGGCGCCCAGACGCCCGAACTCGTCGCGCGCTGGATGACCGCCGCCAACCTGCTCGCCCTGCCGAGCTACTCGGAAGGCTATCCGAACGTGCTCGTCGAAGCGCTTGCCTGCGGGCGTCCGATCGTCGCCACGCCGGTCGGCGGCGTACCGGAAATCGTCGACGCGAGCTGCGGCGTGCTGGTGGCGCCGCGCGATGCCGCGGCGCTGGCCGACGGCCTCGACGCCGCACTCGCCCGCGATTGGGATGCCGCCGCGTTGTCGAGACGCTTCTCGCGCGACTGGCGCGGTGTCGCCGCCGAAACGCTCGCGGTGTGCATCGAGGCACGCGCCGCGCGAGCCGCTGCATGAACCTGCCTTCCGCGAACAGCGAGACGACGCCATGCTGATGAATCTCAACACGTTGCGCGCGTTCGCCGCGCTCTGCGTCGTCTACTACCACATCACGTCGGAGGCCGGACTCAACCTGCCGATCAGCATCGGCACGCGCGGCGTCGATGTGTTCTTCGTCATCAGCGGCTTCATCATCACCTATGCCGCCGCGAAGAATCCGGACCAATTCTTCGCCCGACGCCTGATCCGTATCGTGCCGTTCTACTGGGCGGCGACGCTCGCGGTGTTCGCGATCGCGGTGGTGTTGCCGAACCTGTTCCACAACACCAAGGCCGATGTCGCCCAATTGCTGTGTTCGCTGTTCTTCATTCCGCGTGAGACCGACTACGCCGGGATGTTCCCGACGCTGATCCTCGGCTGGTCGCTGAATTACGAAATGTACTTCTACGCGCTGTTCGCGTTGTCGCTGCTGGTCGACAAGGTGCGCGCGCCGATCATCTGCAGCGTCCTGATCGCGGCCGTGCTGCTGGCGATCGATCTCTCCGGCGCGACCCATCCGTCCATTTTATTTTACGCGCGGCCGCTCGTTTTCGAGTTCGTGTTCGGCGTGTTCGCGTTCTATCTGGTCAGCTGGATCGCCGCGAACCGGGCACGCCTGCCGTCGCGCGGCGCAGGGCTCGCGCTGATCGTCGCGGCGATGCTGCTCGCGCTGGTTGCGCTCGGCATCGGCGAGTACGGCAAGGGCTTCGGGCTGTCGCGCGAGATCAGCGCCGGCGTGCCGGCGTTCTTCCTCGTGACCGGCACGATCCTGGCGGAGCTGATCTACGGCGTCTCGATCCGAAGCCGTGCGCTGTACCTGATCGGCGAATCGTCCTACATCCTGTACCTGATCCATCCCTACGTCGTCTACGGTCTCCTGCGCACCGTATTCCGGCACGCCGACGCCTTCGGTGCGCTCGCGACATCGGTGCTGATCCTCGCGCTGCTCGCGGCCGCGACCCTGGTCGCCGTGGCGATCCATCTCGGCTTCGAAAAGCCGGTCATGGACTGGCTGCGCCATCGCCTGCTGCGTCCGCGCACCGCACGCATCGCGGAACACCAGCACGAGCCGAACGCCGGCTGAGCGGCACGGCGACCGGGCGCACGCCACCCTTCGAGAACACCTTGCCGATCACGTCCCGCTTGTTACAGATGTTCTTCGCGACGCTCGTTTTCGCCGCGCCGGCGACATCGGCGCGCGCCGCGATCAAACTCGATCTCGGCTACGTCGACAAACGCTCGGACGCCTATGCGCGCTTCAAGGACTACGTCGACGACGCGGTCGAGCACGCAGACGATCCGAGCAAGATGCCGTACGGGTTCAGCGCGACCGATGCAGTCTACATGGCCAGGCTCGACGGCAAGCCCTCCTATTGCGCGCTCGCGGTGAAGCTCGTGCGGCAGCAGGTGGACGCTGCGAACGCGGCCATCGCCGTCGGCAAGTCGCCCGTTGTCGCAGGCGATTCGTACCTGCAGGTCGGTCCGATGATCGGCGATCTCGCCATGACGTACGAAGTCTGCGCGGCCAACCTGACGGCGGATCTGCGCACTGCGTGGAGCGACTATGCGGAACGCACGATCGCCAACGTGTGGGGCTACGCGCACGCACGCTGGGGCGCTCGTGCGGCGCCGTGGAGCGGCTGGTCCATCGCGGACCCCGGCGACAATTACTACTACAGCTTCCTCGGTGCAACCATGCTGTGGGCACTCGCCAGCGACAGCGCGCATTGGAAGAACCTGCTCGAGACCGACAAGCTGCCGGCGCTGCAGCGCTACATGGAGGGCCTGCCGGGCGGCGGCAGCCTCGAAGGCACCGGCTACGGGGTCGCCCACATGCGATTGTTCACCCTGTACCGGCTGTGGCGCGACGCGACCGGCGAGGATCTCGCCGCAGCGAATCCGCATCTCACCGACAGCATCGACTATTGGATCCACGCCACCGTGCCGACGGCGGATGCGTATGCGCCCTTCGGCGATCATTCGCGCTCGTCGCAGCCGCTGCTGTACGACTACCACCGCATTCTGATGCTGGAAGCGCGCGCGCTCACCGCGAGTGCCGGTGCGAAGGCCGCGGCCAGCAGCTGGCTGAACGCGATCTCGATCAAGAAGATGACCAGCAGCTTCAACTCGCGCTTCGACCTGTTGCCCGCCGGCCGCGGCGGCACATCGCCGCCGGCGCTCTGGTATCAGGCGCGCGGTGTCGGCGAGCTGTTCGCGCGCACGAGCTGGAATCGCGACGCCACCTGGATGAGCTTCATCGCCGGCCGCTACGACCAAAGTCACGCCCATCAGGAACAGGGCGCGTTCTCGCTGTATCGCGAACGCTGGCTCGCGGTGACCGAAAATATCTGGACGCACAGCGGTATCCAGCAGGGCAGCGAGACCAACAACGTGCTGCGCTTCTCGCGCGCCGGCCGCACCATCGGCCAGGTGCGCCCGAGTCGGTCGACGCTCACGGTCACCGCGACGGGTGCAGCCGGCGAGGTGCACGCAGACGCGGATCTCGGCCCGGCCTACGCAAACGGTTCCGGCGTGCGCGGCTGGCAGCGCGCTATCGATTTCGCCGGCGCGACGCTGCGCGTGCGCGATCGTTACGAGGTCGCCCCCGATGTCGCCGCGGTATTCCAGATCAATGTTCCGACCGAACCTTCCATCGACGGCAATCGCGTGCGTGCCGGCGCTCTCGACATCGTCGTGCAGGCGCCGGCCGAGGCGACCATCCGCAAGGTCGACTGGACTGGCCAGAACGCCGACTTTCTTTCCGGCTGGCGGATCGACATCGAAGGCAGTGGCGGCGTGTTCGACGTGCAGCTCGGCGCTGCGGACGAAAAGCAGGCGCACGCGCGCGATGCAGAGAAATAACGCAGCACGCCGTCTGCGAAACGCGCGAAGGCACTGAAGGTCGCATCACAAAGCACACGAAGAACGCGCAGCCATTCCGACGAATTCGCTTGAGCGCGTCGCGTGTTCGTCGTGTCCGGCGCGCTTCCTATTTTGCCGGCGGTGTTGCTACGCGCTTGCCGCAGAGCGCGCACCGAGGCGCGATGAGCGCGGCGGCGGCAGCTGGTAGTCGCGATAGTCGGCCGGATTGCCGCTCTTGCCGGCTTCGGCCGCCTTGATGATGTTGTAGGTCTCGCGCGCGGTCACGTAGTGCAGCACGTAGTTGCGCCCGTCGTTGTAGACCCGCTCCAGATGCGTGTGCATCGCATCCATCTCGGCACCCAGCAGGGTGTCGATGTCGCGTTCCTGCGTGCCGTGCGTATGGATTTTCACGAACACCCATTCCGGCCGGCCTTCGACGTGGATGCCGGCCTGAACCCAGGCATCGACACGCGCGGGCGTCGGCGGACCGGAGCGTCGCACGTCGGAATTCTCGATGCGCGGCACGATGCCGAAGCGGCGCGAACGCCAGTTGAGGGCCAGCGGACCCTGCACGATCATCAGATCGCCGCTGGCGCTGCCGCCGACGCGCACGTCGACGCCGCGATCGTGCGACTTCGGCCGCGCCGGGTCGTCGGTCGCGTAGTAGATCGCGTTGACCTTGCTCGTCTGCGTCTCGCTCGGCGCGGAAGGCAGCGTGAAGTCGGCGTAGCAGCCGAGTTCGCGCAGCAGGATGAGTTCGTTGTTGATGCCGCACCAGCGACCGTCGGCGCGTGAATTGTCCAGGCACCAGTTGCCGTGGATGAAGGCGAAGCGCAGTTCGCCGGTGGCCGGGTCGCGCGGCAAGGCGCCATGGCGCTCGTGCAGCAAAGTGCAGAAGCGCGCCATCGTCTGGCGAAAGTTCGCCGCGTTGTCGTTGTCGTGGTGCAGATGGATCTCGAGTTCGCCGTAGCCCTCCGCGCACAGCGCGGCGATCTTGCTCAGATGTTCCTCGACGTACTCTTCCTCGGGATAGAAGAAGCAGTGCTGCGGCGGCACGCCGTCGGCATCGCGATGGCGCGACGCCAGGGCGCGATAGTCGCGGCACCAGCGATCGACGCGGGCGCGCTGCGTGGCTTCGTCGGCCTTGCCCCACATCGGCTCGTAGTGGTCGACGAAACAGAACATGACGTGGGTAGGCCCCGCGACCGCCGGCCGCGCAGGCCGGCGCAGGTAGTCGAGGATCCAGATATGCAGGTTGCGCGAGCGCAGCAGCAGCCACAGCGCCGCGGCAGCGAGCAGGACGAGGATCAGAACAACGACGAGAACGCTCGTCATGGGAACGGGGCTCCGGATATCGCCGATGGCGAGAGCTGCATCCTACCCGCGCTCGGCCGGCAGCGCCTCCAGCGCGTGGCCGGCCGCACGCCATTCCGGTACCAGCTCGCGCAGCGCGAGCAGCGTATTCGGATCGTCGTCGTGCATCAGCACGATGTCGCCGGCGCCCGGTGGCTGCTCGCGCAGGCGGCGCGCGAGCACCTCGGCGCTCTGCCGACGGTAATCCATGCTGTCGTAGGACCAGTAGGCAATCGCGCGGCCGCGCCGCGCGAAGTAGCCGAGCATGCGCAGCGGCAGCGCGCCGCTGGGCGGCCGGAACCAGTGCCGCGGACGGCCGTCGAAGGCCTCGAGAATGCGGTCGGTGCGGTCGATCTCGGCGCGCTGTGCGGCGAGGTCGATCTTCGCGAAACGCGGATGGCTGTAGGAGTGATTGCCGATCGCATGGCCCTCGGCGACGATCCGGCGTGCGATGTCCGGATGGCGTTCGGCATTCGCACCAAGCAAGAAGAACGTCGCCTTTGCACCGTGCTGTTCGAGCAGGTCGAGCAGCGCCGGCGTCACCTCGGGATGCGGGCCGTCATCGAAGGTCAGGTACAGGCCACAGCCGCCCAGCGGACGCTCGGTCAGCATCAGGCGCTTGGGCAGCCAACGCAGCAGGTGCAGTTTTTTCGGTCGCGGATTCAAGGGCGTTCCGGGCGACGCAGCGGAGCGCACATTATAGGCGTTCGCGTTGCGGCTCCGTGGCAAAGGAGGCCCAGCTTGTCACGGCGACCCTTTCGCGATGCTTTCGTAGAGCTCGCGATAGCGTGTGTGCATGCGCTCGACCGTCGCCTCCCGCAGCGCCCACTCGCGCCCGCGCCGCCCCATCTGCACGGCCTCGGCCGGTTCGCCGAGCAGCGCCTCGACGGCGGCGGCCAGCGCAGCCGGGTCGCCGCTCGGCACGCTGCGGCCATTGACGCCGTCGCGCGCGATCTCGGCGTTGCCGCCGACCGCCGTCGCCACGATCGGCAGGCCCGTTGCGGCGGCTTCGAGCAGGGCGATCGAATAGCCTTCGGTCACCGACGACATCGCGAAGAGATCGAAACCCGGCAGCAACTCGCGCACGTCGTTGCGATCGCCGAGAAAATGGACGTGCGCGGCAATGCCTAGGGCAGCCGCGAGTGCCTCGAGTTCTGCGCGCAGCGCACCGTCTCCGACCAGGACCAGAGCGGCGTCTGCGCGCTGCGTGCGCACTTGCGCGAACGCGCGCAGCAGGGTCGGCAGATCCTTCGCCCAGTTGAGGCGTCCGACGAAGCCGACGATGCGCGTCGCGCTGCTGAGGCCGAGCACAGCTGTCAGCCGCTCGTGCGCTGCCGCCGAGGCGGCGGTGAAGGTTTCGATCGGAATGCCGTTCGGCACACTGACCACCTTGGCGGCCGGAAGGCGTTCGCGCTCGATCAGGTTCCTTTGCGCCGCCGCACAGACCGCGACGACGCGGTCGGTACGCGGCATGCTGAGGCGATACAGCGTCGCGCGCAGGCGTCCGACCGGGGTGCCGCCCATGCCGTGACGCGTATTGAGGAACGCGCTGCGTCGAATCCCGAGCAAGGCGAGCGCGGCATAGTCGTGTGCCAGCAGGTTGTGCGTATGGACCACGGTATGTGCATCGTCCGCGCCGAGCAGCACGCGCAGCCGACGTAGCGCGGCCAGGTCGAATCCGCTGCCCTTGCGGCAGGCGGAGACCTCGACGCCGCGCGAGGTCAGCTCGCCGGCGAGCGCGCCGGGCTCGAACAGGCAGACCACGCGAACGCGGTCGCCGGCGGCGCGCTGGGCGAGGACCAGGTCGATGACCACGCGTTCGAGCCCGCCCCGGTTGAGGTTTTCGACGACGTGCGTGACCGCGAGCGGCGCTGGATTCATGCGCGGATTATCCGTGCATTGCCTGGCGCGTGTCGCGCTTGCCTCCGCGAGCAAAGGCTCATGCGAGTTCGCAGATCGTCACGCGGAATTTGCCGCTGGCCGACGCGGCGATATCCTCGACGAGGTGGAATCGCAATGCGACGCTGTCGCCGACGGCCTTGATGATGGCGTCGCGGATCTGCTGTTCGATCGCAGGGCCGAAGCCGGCATCGGGCACGAGGTAGATATCGAGCGCGCCGAGCTCGCGCTGCACGACCTGGTAGCGCTTGACCTTCTGGATCGGCAGGAACGCATAGACGATGAACTCCCCCGGCAGCAGATGTCCGGCCGGCGTGCGCAACGTGTCGAGCTTGCGCCCGTCGATGCGCTTGAAGCGCCCGAGGCCGCGTCCGCAGGCGCAGGCGCCGCTGGCGGCGGTCGCCAGATCGCCGTTCGCGTAGCGCAGCAGCGGCATGCCGAAATTGTGCAGGTCGGTCAGCACGACCTCGCCGATCGCCTCGCCGCCGGTCGACATCGTCGGCTGGTCGAGTTCGACGCACAAGTGATCGGCGGTCAGATGCAGGCCGTCGCGCCGCTCGCATTCAGCGGCAATCAGCATGACTTCGCGACAACCGTAGGTGTTGAAGACCGGACAGCCGAACGCGCGCTCGATCGTCGCTCGCTGCGCAGGATGCAGCGCCTCGGCCGCGCTGACGATCGCCTCGGGGCGATGCGGACGCGTGCCGGTCGCGAGCATCCATTCAGCCATGCGCAGGATCGGCGCGACGTAGCTCACGATGATCTCGGGCTTGAACGACTCGATCTTGGCGGCGTACTCGAGCATGCGCGATTCGTTCATCAGGAACGCGTTCAACATGCGCCGGTTGAACATTGCGTGGTAGAGCCGCTCCTTGATCTGCTGCGCCCGCAGCGGCACGCCGATCGACGCGCCCCACAGATACAACGTGCGCCGTCCCATCGTCGCGCCCGCCCAGGCGTAGCCGCGCCACATGGCGGCGATGCGCCGGTCGTAGCTTTCGCGCGTGTACCCGAAGCGCATCGGCTCGCCGGTCGAGCCGCCGGTCGTCTTGTAGTAGATCTGGTCGCGCGCGCCCTCGGCATGCAGTGCATCGAAGTTCGCACGGACGTCGGCTTTGCGCAGCACCGGCAGGCGCGCGTAATCGGCGGGGCTCTGGATCTGCTTCGGATCGATGCCGAACTCGCGCCAGCGCTGCCGGTAGTAGGGCACCGCGCGCGCGCAATGGCCGACCAATGCCTCCAGCTTGCGCCATTGCAGCTGCGCGATGCGCTCGGGCGGCAGCCACTGGTTCGCCTGCGCTTCGGCGAGATAGTCGAGCGTACGGCGGCGGCGCAAGCCGGATTCGTAGACCGGGAACAGAACTTTGGTGAACGCCTGCTCGTAGAGCCTGCTCATCGAACCCCCGGATCGCCCCGAATTCGCGCTGATCCCGCGCGGCCGCAGTATTCTTCGTCGGCGCGCGCGCGGCAACTGGCGGCGCTCAGCCGATGTCCGAATCCTGCAGCTCGGAAAGGGTGACGCGAAACTTGCCGTTGGCAGCGGTCGGCAACGCGTCGACGAAGTGGAAACGCAGCTCGAGCGCGTCGCCGAGCACTTTCCTGATTTCGTCTCGCGCATAGTCGAGGCCGCCCGCCTCGAAGCCTTCGCCGCGCACCACCGATATATCGAGCGTATCGAGCGAGCGCTGCACGACCTGGAAACGCACCAGGCCCGCCACGTCCTTGAACATGTGCGGAAAGAACTCGCCCGGCAGGAACTGCCCGCTGCGCGTGCGGATCGCATCGAGCTTGCGCCCGTCGATGCGTTCCAGCAGCGGCAGACCGCGGCCGCAGGAGCACAGCCGCGACGACGGGGTGGCGAGATCGCCGTTCGCATAGCGCACGAACGGCATCGCCCAGTTGTGCAGATCGGTGACGACGACGTCGCCGGCGACGCCCGCGGCGGCATCCGCGCCGGGCGTCTCCACCAGCAGGTGATCGGCATTCACGTGCAAGCCGTTGCGCTGCTCGCACTCCGCCGCGATCAGCATGAATTCGCGGCAGCCGTAGGTGTTGTAGGCCGGTGCGCCAAACGCTTGCTCGAGCGTGGCGCGCTGCGATTCGAGCAGCGCCTCGGCGGCGCCGAGGATGGCGGCGGGACGATGCACGCGGCGTCCGCTCGCGAGCAGCCACTCGGCCAGCCGCACCAGCGGACCGACGTAGGCGACGATGATCTCGGGCCGATAGGCGTCGATCGCATCCGCGTAAACGGCCATGTTCGATTCGCTCATCGGAAACGAATCGATCATGCGGCGTCCGAACATGGCGTGATAGAGCCGGTCCTTCAGCACCTGGCGCCGGCCCGGGCTGCCGACCACGCCGCCCCACAGATACAGCGTGCGCCGGCCCATGCGCGCGCCGGCCCAGCCGTAGCCGCGCCACATCACGGCACTGCGCCGCTCGTGGCTTTCGCGCGAATAGCCGAAACGCAGGGGTTCGCCGGTCGATCCGCCGGTGCTCTTGAACAGAATCGACGGGCGCAACCCGGGCGCGATGAGATCGTCGAGGTTCGCGCGGATGTCGGCCTTGGTCAGCAATGGCAGCCGCGCGAAATCGGCGGGCGTGAGGATCTTGCCGGGCTGCAATCCGAGCGCGTCCCAGGTGCGGCGGTAATAGGGCACTTCCCGATAGCAGTGTTCGAGCAGCGCCTTGAGCTTGCTCCAGCGCAGCGCGGCGAGCGCCTCCGGCGCAAGCCATTGATTGCGTTCGTAGTCGTCGAGATAGGCCAGCGTCTTGCGGCCGCGCAGATGCGTCTCGTAGAGCGGAAACAGCACGCGCCGGAACAGCGCTTCGTAAAGTCCGCTCATGGCACGCCCGCGTCGTTGGGGAAAGCGCTGTTCAACGGATGTCCTTGGCTGCACGCAGCCCGACCCAGCGCAGGAAGGCGGCGAGCGCGGCAGGCCGTCCGCGCAGGAGCTTCTGATGCAGGCTGCTGAAGTAGTCGATGTCGGTTTCGGTCCAGCACCCCAGCAGCAGCGTGAGCAGCGCATACACGATGCCGAGGCCGGCGATGCCGCCGAGCATCGCGAGCAGGGGCGGATCGAGTGCGCGCAGCGGACTCACCAGGAGCGAAGCGATCACGATCGCCAGCGTGATGCGCAGCAGGCGGGATCCGTGCAGGCGCGCTTCGCTGATGCGCAGCGCCAGCGCGATCGTCACCGCGGCGCCGATGATCGAGACGACGAGATAGGCCGCCGTGGCACCGACCAGCCCGTAGCGGCCGACCAGGAGGATGTCGAGGATGATCTTCAGCACGCCGCAGCCGACCACGCGCGCCAGCACGCTCTGCTGCTGGTCGGCGCTGACCAGCAGACTGGTCGCCGCGTTGCTGATGACGGTGATCGAACTGGCGAGCAGGCAGGCGGTCAGCACGATGTCCGCCGCGTGATAGGCCGGCCCGTAGAGCACCGTGATGGTCGCGTCGGAGAACACGAAGCCGAAGCCGACCAGCGGTGCGGCGAGCAGGGTGAGATACGTCGTGGACGCGACGAAGCGGCGCGCCGCGACCGCTTTGCCCTCGCTGAACGCTCGCGCCATCATCGGCAGGAGGACCGCGCTGAACACGCCGGGCAAGAGCAGCGCCGCGCCGGTCGCGAGCTGGTAGGCGACCTTGAACTGGCCGGCTCCGGCCGGCGTGTCGAGCAGGTTGAGGAACAGCACCTCGGTTTCGCTCGCGGTGAAGAAGCCCACCGTGCTGATGACCGCGACGAAGCGCATGTGCCGGTGCACGCGGCGCATCAACTCGGCCGGCAGCGCGCCGTGCGTGGTGATCGCAGGCATGAGACCGCGTACCTGCCAGCGCGAGATGGCATAGAAGAGCACGCTGGAGACCGCGAAGATGCCGAGGAACACTTCGATCGGCGCGCGCATGAACCAAGCGACCAGAATCATGCCGAGATTGAGCGGCGTGGTGGCGAGCGCGATCGTCGCGGTCGCGCCGAAGCGCTCGAAGCCTTTGGCGACCGCGATGTTGAGCATGTACGGAGCGCGCAGGGCGACCGCGAACACCAGCAGCCCGCACAGCATCCAGTGGTTGAAACCCGGCGCGAGCTCGCCGCCGGCGAGCAGGAACGCAGCGCTGCCGAGCACCAGCACGACGCCGAGGAACATCGCCTGCGCGCGCCGCAGGTAGGCGATCAGCGGGTGCAGCAGATCCTCGCGTCCACCGCCGCGTACCTCGGCAATGAACTTGATCATGGTCGTCGTGGTGCCGGCATTCGTCGCGGTGACGCCGCAGGCGACGAGCCACACGACCAGGCTGTAGGTGCCGAAGTCGTTCGGCCCGAGATGGCGGGCGATGACGATCGACACGATCATGCCGAGGAAGTACTCCGTGTAGATGCCCACGGAGGAGAACAGCGTGTTGCGCATCGCCTGCGCGCGCGTCGTCACAGCAGCACCCGAACGACGACGTAGAGCAGCGCGATCGTGCCGATCGAGAACACCAGCCAGCGCAGCAGGTTGTCGCCGAGACGCATTTGCGGCAAATCGGAAAACAGCGCGCGTGCCATCGTGTACTCGGCCACCACCATCGCGGCGATCGTATAGAGAAAGATCACGTACGTGCGGCTGAGGAAGAACGCCGCCATGTAGAAACCGCACAGCACGATGAACAGCGTGCTCGCGATGTCGCGCATGTCGTGCCAGGCGGCAGCCAGGTCCGGATCGGCCAGGTCGTGACCATTCAGTTCAGGCCGATAGCGCTGCAGGCGGAACATCATCCAGAAGCCGTAGCCAACGAACGCGAACCAGATCGTGTAGCCGACGAAGCCGGTCTCGGCGAGCGCGAGCACGAACGAATTGTGCGCCGTGAGATAGTGATGCTCGGTGAAGTTGCCGGCACCGACGCCGAAGACCGGATGTTCCTGGAACATCTGCAGGCCTTCGTACCAGGCATCGACGCGCCCCGCCGCCGACTCCTCGCTGGCGTCGAGCTCCTGCAGCCGCGAAGGCAGCGCCATCATCGCCGCCAGACCGACGCCGCCGACCAGCGCGGCGACGATGAGACCGCGCCGCAGCCACAGCCATACGCCGACCATCGCCGCGACGGCGAGCAACGCGCCGCGCGAATTGGTCAGATACACCCCGTACAGCAGCAAGGCCGCGCCGGCCAGCCAGAACAGCTTGGCCAGACCGAACAGGCCACCGCGCTTGCTGAGATAAAACGCCATCGGCAGAACGCTGACGAAATACAGACCGAGATCGTTCGGATCGCTGAAGATGCCGATGTACTGGATGCGCCCGTCCTGCACCAGCGGCATGCCGGTCCAGCCGATGCCGTTCTCCACCTGGTAGGCGCCGTGCAGTGCAAGCACGAACGAACACAGCACGAGCACCCGCATCGTCGCGATCATGCGCGCTTGCGTGGTCAGCGCATTGGCGAGCAGGACGAACGCGATCACGGTAGGCGCGAACTGCGCGGCCTGCTCGATCGCGCCGCCGACCCAGCCGTTGACCGCGATCGAGATCATCGTGACGAGGAAGAACGCGAACAGCAGCCAGTATTGCGGCTGCGCGAACGTTTTGCGGCCGGCGACCAGCCACACCAGCACGGACATGACGAGCGCGACGGACAGGAACGGAAGGCCCGCATCGACGAGCGCGGGGTATTCCTGCGGACGCACGATGATCAGTGCGATGTAGATCAGAATGAACAGCATGAAACCACGATCCCTCAGCTCAGCCGGTGCGTTGTCGCGACCGGTGGCTGAAGAGTTCCGGCCAGACCAGCATGCCGCGAAACCAGTCCTGATCGATGTATTGCTCGACGGGCAGTCGGCGTAGAGCATACAGGTCGCGGAGCGGCAACTGGTTACTGCCGCTGATATAGCTGCAGCCGATACGGAAGTTTTGCGCCCGCAGTGCCGCGATGACGTCGGCGCCGAACGCGTTCGTCCCGCCGACCGGATAGGAGAGCACCTCGGCCCGAACGCCGAGCTCGCGCTCGAGCGCCGCCTTGGAATCGGCCACCTCGGCGAGCATTTGCGCATTGCGCAGCCGCGCGAGCATGCGGTGATGCACGCCGTGCGAGCCGATCTCCATGCCGCCGGCCTGCATTTCGCGCAGCTGGTCCCAGTTCATCGGGCGGCAGTCCGGGTGCGGCGCGCGCGGCATCGACCAGACATTCTCGAGGCGCGCGATCAGCGCACCCTGCTGGTCGTCGTCGAGCCATTTTAGGCGATCGAGCAGATCCGCGGCGAGGGCCGCGCGCGCGCGCCGCGACGGCGCGAGCTCGAACTCGACATTCAGCTCGGGCAGCTCCACGCGCGGCGCCGGCGTCGTCACGATCATGTGCACGAGCCAGTCGTAGGCGTACGGCCGGCCGCTGTCGATGTGGCCGGTCGAAACGAAAAACGTCGCCGGCATGCCGATGTCGCGCAGGATCGGATACGCGATGCGGTAGTTGTCGTCGTAGCCGTCGTCGAACGTGACGATCACCGCGTCGGCGGGCAGTGCGCGGCCGGCATCCAGGTGCTCGATGACGTCGTGAAAGCGCATCGGACGATAGCGCTTTTTCACGTATTCCATCTGTGCGCGGAATTGCGCGGCGCTCGCGCTGACCAGGGCCAGATCGAAATCGAACGTCTCGGCGTCGACATCGAGCACGCGGTGATAGGCCAGGATGCGCAGGTCGCCGCGGAAAGCGCGGCGCACCGCCTGCATCAGCGGCAACAGGCCGAGCTTCGCGCTGGCACGCGCGAGCGCCGGGCGCTTGCCGCCGATGCGCGTGTCTGCCTCGTTGAATGAGTCAGTCGACATGGGTGTCATCCTGCGCCGGGCGAACAACGCGTGAAGCGGTGGTGGAACGGCCGACGCTCGAGCGGCGAGCGCGACCGGGCTCGCCGGCGGTCCGGACGAAGGGTGCATGGCCGCGGCTGCGGTGTCCATCGTACTTGCACATCGTTTACTCGTCCTCGTCGGCCGATGTGAAATGGATCTGGTCCGGCGGCGGCCGCTCGCCGAGCGTCTCGCGCCAGCGAGCATAAATCGGCCGCCGCGAACGCTCGACAAAACCCGCGCGCGACCAGATCGCGTGCGCCGCCGTGAGTTCGACCGATACGGACGCTGCGCCGAGCGCGCGCGCCGCAGCGATCAAGCGTGCGATCGCGACCGCGTCCACGTTTCCGCCGAGGTCCTGCACGCGCACGGTGCTGTCGTCGAACTCGCAGACGAACCAGGCGTAGGTGCGGCCGTCGGCACCGACGAGACGCAGATAGCGCGGGCGCGCACCCGGTGCCCGATCGAAACGCCATTGCAGCATCGCCGGATCGCGCAGCGACAAGAGCGCGTCGCCGTATCGATCGCCGTCGGCGCCTGCCGCCAGCCGCGGGTCGGCCGCGTCCAGCCATTCGTACGCGGGAGCGGATCGCTCGCTGCGCGCATGGCGCAGGCGATCCCAGGCATCCATGGCCCATCCGGCGATACGCGCCAACGGCAACGGCAGGTGCCGTGCGAGATAAGGGGTGTGACGCAGCACGCGCGAAAGCCGCGCCATGTCCGCGAAGTGCACGTAGCCGACGCGCTTGACCAGCGCCACCGCCTTCAGATTCGGAAACCCGTAGACGACATCGAAGTCGTTTCCCGCACGCTCGAACAAGGCGCGCTGCAGACCGAGCGCGGGCCCAAGCGTGCGATGGCTGGCGGCGACCGCGAGATCGGCGAGCAGACCGGCGCGCAACTCGCAGCCTCGCCACTGCAGGCGGCGCAGACCGATCGCGGCGGCGCCGACCCATTCGCCGCTGGGATCGTGCCGCAGCAGGAACAGCAGCGGCGCGCCTGCCGGACATTGCCGATAGAACCAGTCGTACTTCGCAGCGAGGCGCTCGGCGCGGCCGAGATTGCCGCGCCAGATGCCGAGCACGATCTCGCGGTCGCGCTCGACGTCGCCCGCATGGATCGAGTACGGCGCGATGCCGGCAGTCACTTCCGCGTTCATGCCGCCCGGCCGGCCTCGGCGACATCGCCGAGCAACTGCGGCGGCAGATGCAGATAGCGTGTCGTGCGCCGCTTGTTGCGGATGTCGGTGTAGACGGCCTCGGCCTGCGCGGGTTCGATGCCGAGCACGCGCGCAAGTTCGCCCGCCGGCACCTCGTGGTTGGACGCCCACAGCGCCAGATCCATCGCGCGGTAGGGCAGCGCGAAATAGAATTCGTCCTGGCCTTGTTCGAGACTGTACGTGTCGGTCGTCGGCGCCGCGTTGCACAGCCGCTCGGGCAGGCCGAGCGAGCGCGCCAGCGCATACACCTGGGTCTTGTACAAATGGGCGATCGGCTTGACGTCGGCCGATCCGTCGCCGTTCTTGACGAAGAAACCCTGGTCGTACTCGAGCCGGTTCGGCGTGCCGACGACTGCGTAGTTGAGCCGGTCGGCGTGAAAGTATTCCAGCGTCTTGCGAATGCGCTGCTTGAAATTCGTCGCGGCGACGATGGTCAGATATTCGCTGAGGCCGAGTTCACGCTCGAACAGGGTGCCGTCCGGACGGCGCGCGACCACGTGGAATCGATTGATGCCGCCGTGGGCGCCGCCGCCGATGACCAGTTTCATCTTCCAGGTTTCGCCGTAGTCCGGCAGCACCGCACGCACGGCCGCGTCCCGCGCGGCATAGCAGCCGATCGCCTCGAGCACCGGCGCGATATCGGTCGTCTGCACGCGCAGCCCGAGATGATCGACCAGGATCTGCGCGCGTGCCGCACTGTCGGCGTCCGAATCGCGCTCGGGCAGGATCAGGCAGAACACGCGCTCCGCGCCGAGCGCGCGTACCGCCAGCGCGGCGCAGACCGAGCTGTCGATGCCGCCCGAGATCGCGACGACGAGGCCGCGGCGACGCAAGGTCTGTGCGGTGACCTCGCGCAGACGCTGCTCGATACGCGCGCTCTCCGCTGCGTCGTCCAGATCGAGCACCTGCCACCCGAATTCATCCATCGACGTTCCTCCCCTGCTTTTATTGCTATCGACTCTGTTGCTATCGACTTCTGTGGCTATCGACGCCGCGCCAGCAGTGCGCGCAGCGCGCCGCTCGCGTCGGCAAGCTCGCGCACCTCGGCATACGGGCCGGCGCGCAACCGCCGCGCCATCGCAGGCCCTTGACCAAGACCCACTTCGAAGCCGAGCCACCCGCCCATTCTGAGGTAGCGCGGCGCTTCCTGGAGCAGGCGCATGAGCAGATTCACGCCGAGCGGGCCGCCATCGAACGCCAGACGCGGCTCGTGCGCGGCGATCTCGTCGTCCATCTGCGCGACCTTGGCGCTGCTGATATAGGGCGGATTGCACAGCAGCAGATCGACCGCGTCGAGGAACTCCGGCGCATCGAACGGCTCGAGAAAATCGCCGTCGCGAAACGCGACGCGTGCGGCGAGGCCGAGGCGTTCGGCGTTGCGGCGCGCGAGATCGATCGCCGCCGCGCTGAGGTCGCCACCGAACACGCGCGCAGAAGGCACCGCGGCGGCCACCGCAACGGCGAGATTGCCCGAACCGGTACAGACGTCGATCACCGTGATCGGTGCAGGCGAAGACGCCGCCAGTTCGCCGGCAAGCGCGACCGCGGCACGGCCGAGCAGTTCGGTTTCGCGACGCGGCACCAGCGCGGCCGGTTCGGCGAGGAGTTCCAGGCCGAGAAACGCCTGGCGGCCGGTGAGATGCGCCAGCGGCACGCCCGCCAGGCGCCGTTCGATCAGCGCGTCCAGTTGCCGTTCGGCGTCCGCGTCGAGCGGCGGCGGCGGTACGCCGAGCGCGCGTTCGGCCGACAGCGGCGCGCCCGCCGCGGCATGACGCAACGCGGCCAGTGTGCTCGCCGCGGTCTCCTCGGGCTTGTCGGACAGCAGGCTGAGACCGCGCAGCAGCCGCGCCAGGCGTTCGTCGGCGGCGCCACTCACGCCGGCAGGCCCGCCGGCGGATTTTCCAGCAGGGCCTTTCTGCTGACCTTGCCGGTCGCCGTCTTCGGCAGGTCGGCACAGAACACGATGTCTTTCGGCACCATGAAGTTTTCCAGCTTCGCCGCACACTCGGCGCGCACGCGGCGCTCGCCGAGTTCGGCGCCCGGCACACGCACGACATAGGCGCGCACCGCTTCGCCGAGCAGCGCGTCGGCGACGCCGACGACCGCGGCTTCGCGCACGCCGGCAATCGCGTGCAGGACGTTTTCGACTTCGACCGGACTCACTTTCTCGCCGCGCGTCTTGATGATGTCGTCGCTGCGGCCGACGAAGTAGAGATAGCCCTGCTCGTCCATGCGGAAATGATCCTGCGTGCACAGCACGCGCTCGCCCGGCAGCCGGCCGGGCTTGAGCATGTGCGCGCTCTGCTCGGGACGATTCCAGTAGCCGAGCATCACGTGCGGACCGCGTACATGCAGCACGCCGGTCGAGCCCGGCGGAACCGGCGCGCCGTCCGCGTCGAGCAGGTACACCTCGGTGCCGGGAATGGCCTTGCCGACCGAGCCCGGCTTGTCGTCGATGCGTTCGGGTTCCAGATAGCTCACGCGTTTGCACTCGGTGAGTCCGTACATTTTGTAGATGAGCGCATTCGGAAAAACTTCGCGCAGCCGCCGCGCGACATCGTCGGGAAGCGCCGCGGCGGTATTGGTGACGCGCGTGACATCGGGAAAACGGAGCGGGCTGCGCGCATGCGCCGCGAGCAGCATGGCGAACACGGTAGGCACGCCGGGAAACGCCGTCGCGCGGGTTTCGCGCATGCGCTCGAAGACTTGCGCGGGATACGTGAACGAGCGTTCGAGCACCAGGGTGGCGCCGAGCGCGACGCTCATCAGCAACTGGTACAAGCCGTAGTCGAACGCCAGCGGCAGGGCGCACAGGATGCGCGCGTGCGCATCCAGGCGCAGGTACTCGATCAGGCTACCGGCGGCGAAGACCATCGACTGGTGCGTCTGCATCACGCCTTTCGGATGGCCGGTGCTGCCCGAGGTGTAGATCAGAGCGGCAAGATCGAGCGGAATCGTTGCGGACGGCTCCGATAGCGGAGCAGTCGCGGCGACGAGGCTGTCGAAATCCTCGGCGTCCGTGCCGCTGCCGTTTGAAACGATCAGGCGCGGCGGCAGTTCGAGGCCCGCAAGCGCCGCGGCGTATTCCTTCTGCAGATGCGCATCGCTCAGCAGCACCGCGGCGCCGCTGTCGGCGAGGACGAACGCGAGCTTGTCCGCCTTCGTCTGCGGATTGACCAGCATGACGACGCCGCCGGCGACGAGCGCCGCGTAGATCGAAACGACGCAGGGCCAGGTGTTGTCCATGTAGATCGCGACGCGCGCACCGCGCTCGACACCGCGCGCGGCCAGGGCGGCGGCCAGACGCCGCGCCGCGTCGGCGAGTTCGTGATAGCGGTGCGGTACGCCTTCGACGATCAGCGCGACGTGTTCGCGGCGTGCCGGATCGGCGGCCGCGTCGAGCAGCGCGTCCTGCAGCAGCCGCGGCGTGCCGATCGTCATGCTGCGCTCGCGAGCGAGCCGACGAAACGCGTGAGATGGTCCACCGTATCGAAGTTCTGCGGCAGCATGTCGCTGTCCTTCACTTTGATGTGGAAGCGCTCCTCGATGAACATCACCAGCTCGAGCACGCCGGTCGAATCGATGATGCCGCGGTCGAGCAGCGAGGCGTCGTCGGGCAGATCCGCCGCGTTGCTGCTGAACATGAGGTTTTCCAGGATATAGGCGCGCACCGCGGCGCGGATCGTGCTCGGGTCATTCGACATGCAGGGCTCCGGGAATGAGCGCGCCGGCGTCGGCGCGGCGGATGGGATCGCGTTGGCGGACGAAGTGCTCGTCGAGCAGCATCGTCGAGAGAATGCCGACGAAGGCCTGGTTGTCGGCAAAGCCGGCAGCGCGACCGGCGCGGCACTTCGCCAGCAGCCGCGCGACGGCGGCGGGATCGAAGTAGCCGGCCGCGCGCAGGCGCGATTCGCCGAGCAGATCGTCGACATAATCGAACGCGCGGCCGTCGACGAAGAAGCTCTGCGCGTCGGGCGCGCGATAGGGCTGCTTGGTGCGCACGCGGATCGCTTCCGGAAGAAGGCCGCGCAGTGCGTGCCGCAGGATGTGCTTTTCCTTCAGGCCACGAATCTTCCACGACGCGGGCAGCCGATTGGCAAACTCGATGACGCGGTGATCTAAGAACGGCACGCGCCCCTCGATCGAAGCGGCCATCGCGACGCGGTCGCCCTGCGAGGACAGCAGATACGCCGACAGCAGCGATTTCGCTTCAACGTATTGATCCTGCGCGAGCGGCGACCACGTGTGCGCGGCCGCGGGCATGGCCGCCTCGTAGAACGCCAGCGGATCGAACTGCGCGGCTTGCGCGCGCAATTCGGGCGTGAGGAATGCGAGCGCGCGCTGCGAGGTGGTCCAACGCGGCACGTGCGCGAAGATCGGCCGGCCGAGATGCTGCATGCCCTGCCCGAAAAATGCCCGGGCGAAGGCGGGATTGGCGACCGGCGACTGCTCGAGGTAACCGTACAGCCGACCGAGCAGCAGCGGCCTGAACGTCGACGTCGGCTGACGCGCCCAGAAGCGGCGCACCTTGGCTTCCTTGAACAGATCGTAGCCGGCGAACACCTCGTCGGCGCCTTCGCCGGTCAGCACGACCTTGTAGCCTGCCGCGCGCACGGCCCGCGCCAGCAGCAGCAGCGGCACCGGCGCCGTGCGCAGCACCGGCGCCTCGGTGTGGCGCACGAGTTCGGGGAACGCCGCGCCGATGTCGGAAGCGCCGAGCGTGAGCGTGGTGTGCTCGGTACGCAGATGTCGCACCATCACCTGCTGCTCCGCACCTTCGTCGAATTCACGTTCGGCGAACGCGATCGAGAACGTGCGCAGCGGCGTGTCCGAGTAGCCGCGGATCACCGCGGCGATGGCCGAGGAATCCAGGCCGCCGCTGAGATATGCGCCGACCGGCACGTCGGCGCGCAGCTGCAGGCGCACCGCATCGATGAGCAGCGCGCGCAGCTCCTCGGCAGCCGTGTCGATCGAGGTGTGCGGCGTCGCCGCCGGCGCGAAATCCCAGTCCCACCAGCGGCGCAGCGTGCGTCGGCCATCGGCCTCCAGCGTCAGCACATGCCCGGGCGGCAGGCTTTCGACGCCGCGGAACAGAGTCTGCGGATCGGCCGGCCCCCAGAAGGTGAACGTCTGCACCAAGCCGGCCGGATCGAGCGAGGCGCATTCGGGCAGCGCCGCGAGCAATGCCTTGATCTCCGAACCGAACCACAGCCGGCCATGCCGCGTCGCATGGTAGAGCGGGCGAATTCCGGCACGGTCGCGTGCGAGCAGCAGACGCCGCCGAGCGCCGTCCCACAGCGCAATCGCAAACTGGCCGTTGAGATGTTCGACGAAGCGATCGCCGTAGCGATCGTAGAGATGCACGATGACTTCGGTGTCCGAACGCGTGTAGAAGCGGTGCCCCGCGCGCTCCAGTTCGGCGCGCAGTTCGATGTAGTTGAAGATTTCGCCGTTGAAGACGGTCCAGACCGAACGGCTTTCGTTGTGGATCGGCTGCGCGCCCGTCGTCAGATCGATGATGGCGAGCCGCGCATGCGCGAGGCCGACGCCGGGCGCCAAGTGGAATCCATACCCGTCCGGCCCGCGATGATGCAGAGTGTGGATCATGCGTTGCAGCAACGCCGGATCGTCGAACGCGCCATCCCCGTCTCCGGCATAACCGGCGATTCCGCACATGCTTGGCCTGCGCCCCCTGCTTTGCTGCCATGCCGGGCGGAGCGCGTCGACGCACCCGCACCTGCCCCAGATCGTCTATTTTTACACGAGCGTGGGCCGGCCCGCGCGTGCGCCCGAACCAGATTCGAGCGAACGGAGCGCGGCGCGTCCGATGCGCTACCAGCGCACGAAACTGCGTTGCGGCGCACGCCCCGCGAAGTCCGCCGTGCGGCGCGGCAGATTGCAAACGGATGTGAAATCGCCCAAGCTTTGCGCCTTGCGCCAACGACCGCGCCGGGGTCGCGTAGGCCGGCGACTTGGCCGGTTCACCATCGCCCCCTTCGAGTCATCACGCCTATGACCGCGCGTTCCGTCATCAAGACCAGCTCGCTGGTAGTCCGCACTGCGGCCATCGCCGAAGAAGTCGCGGCGGCACACGCGGCGGATGTCGATGCGAAAAGCCGCTTTCCGGACGAAACCTTCGCTGCCCTGCGCGCGGCCGGCCTGCTGTCCGCCGCCGTGCCGCACGCGTTCGGCGGCGCGGGCGCGGGCATGCTCGAGCTCGGCGCGCAGTGCTCCGCGCTCGCCGAGGGCTGCGGCGCTTCCGGCATGGTGCTGGCGATGCATCACATCCAGGTTGCCTGCATCGCGCGCCACGCGGCGGGTTCGGCCTATTTCGAACGCTATATGCGCGACAACCTGGTCGAGCGCCAGCAGCTCGTCGCGTCGATCACCTCGGAAAACGGCACGTTCGGCGATACGCGCTCGAGCGTCTGCGCGGTCGTCGTCGAAGGCGACCGCATGTCGCTGGAAAAGGACGCGACCACGGTTTCCTACGGTGCGCACGCCGATGCGCAGCTGGTCACCTGCCGCCGCGACGCAGAGGCTGCGGCGAGCGACCAGGCGATGGTGCTGTTCGAACGCGACCAGTACACCCTGCAGCAGACCGGTACCTGGGACACGCTCGGCATGCGCGGGACCTGCAGCCCGGGCGCGAAATTTGCCGGGCGCGGTGCCGCGGCCCAGGTCCTGCCGGTCGCGTACGCCGATATCTCGTCGCAGACGATGGTGCCCTACTCGCACATCCTCTGGTCCGCGCTGTGGACGGGCATCGCCGCCGACGCGATCGGCCGCGCCGCCGCCTTCGTGCGCGCCGAGGCGCGTCGCAAGCCGGGCACCGTGCCGGCCAATGCGACGCGGCTCGCGCGCGCGCATGTCGACCTGCAGACGATGCGCAACAACTGGGAAGCGTGCGCCGTCGAATTCGACGAGATGACGCTCGAGGACGACGCGGCCGCGCGCGGCGCGCTCGACACGATGGGATGGGCATTGAAGATGAACCAGCTCAAGATGGCCAGCTCGGAGATGGGCCCGCGACTCTGCCATGAGGCACTACAGATCATCGGCATCATGGGCTACAAGAACGACTCCAAGTTCAGCGTCGGCCGCCACTACCGCGACCTGCTGTCCGGCGCCTTGATGGTGTCGAACGAACGCATCGCGGCGAAGAGCGCCTCGATGCTGCTGGTCTTCAAGGACGCATGACATGACCGCGACCGCCTACGATCCCATCGCATTCCACCAGGGCCTCGTCGAGCACGGGCTGATCGTGCCGGCCGGCGTCAACGGCGTGTTCGCGCGCGGGCGGGTGTTCGAAGACGTCCTCGAACGCTTCAACAGCATGGTCTCCCAGGTTGCCGGCGACGATGGCGCGGAAACGATGACCTTTCCGCCGACGATCGATCGCCGCATTATCGAGAAGACGAACTACATGGACAGCTTCCCGCACCTGGTCGGTGCGGTGTACAGCTTCTTCGGCAAGGAACTGGCCGCGCGCCAGATGAGCGAACACGTGCACGCGGGCGAGTCGTGGAGCGAGTACCTCTCGATGACCGACGTGTGCCTGAATCCCGCCGCGTGCTATCCGGTCTACCCGACCTTCAGCGGCACCGTGCCGCCGGAAGGCCGCCTGGTCACGCTGCTCGGCTGGGTGTTCCGGCACGAGCCTTCGCTGGAGCCGACGCGCATGCAGGCGTTCCGCATCCGCGAATACGTGCGTTGCGGTACGCCCGACCAAGTCGTCGAGTGGCGCAACGTGTGGCTGCAGCGCGGCGTCGAGCTGCTCAAGTCGCTCGGCCTGCCGGCGCGCTCGGATGTCGCCTCCGATCCGTTCTTCGGCAAGGGCGGCAAGATGCTCGCGACCAGCCAGCTGGAGCAGCAGCTCAAGTTCGAAGTGCTGGTACCGGTGATCTCGGAGGAGAAGCCCACCGCCGTGTGCAGCTTCAACTATCACCAGGACAAGTTCGGCGAAGCGTTCGACATCAAGACGCCGGACGGCCAGACCGCGAACACCGCCTGCCTCGGCTTCGGCCTCGAGCGCGTCACGATGGCGCTGTTCCAGACCCACGGCTTCGATCCGCAGGCGTGGCCGGCCGATGTACGCCGGCAGCTGTGGGGGTGACATGCGCGTCCAGTCGCTCGCCATCGATTCCGCCACCTACCGGCGTCATGCCCTGCATGAGGAAAGCTGCGCCTGGGTCGAGAAGAACTGCTATGTCGATGTCTGGATCGAGGCGATCCACGCGCTCGGCTGCGATCCCTACGCGATCCTGCCGGTGGTCGTCGCGCTCGATTTCGAAGGCGATCAGTGGACGTTCTTCAAGCCGCCGCACAACGAGCTGCGCGAGCTCTACGGCATCGAAGTCAACGAACTGAATGCGTGGCGGCCGATGCTCGAGCACGCGCTCGAACATCTGCCGGCCGGCAAGATGATCTTCGTCGAGGCCGACGCGTGGTGGCTGCCGGACGTGTCCGGCACCGATTACCGCACGACCCACGTCAAGTCGACGATCGCGATCAACGACGTCGATGTCGAGGCGAAGCGTCTCGGCTATTTCCACAATGCGTCGTACTACGTGCTCGAAGGCGAAGACTTCGACCGCACGTTCCAGCTGGTCGGACGCGATCCCGCCTTCCTGCCGTTCTTCGCCGAGCTGGTGCGCGTCGACCGCGTCGTGAGGCGTCCGCCGGTCGAGCTTGCTGCACTGTCACGGCAGTTCCTGAGGCAACACCTGGCGCGCCGTCCGCGCGACAATCCGATCGAGCGCTTCGCCGCGCGCTTCAAGACGGAACTGCCGGAGCTGCAGAACCAGGGCCTCGCGCACTACCACGCATGGGCTTTCGCGACGCTGCGCCAGCTCGGCTCCGCGGCCGAACTGATGGCGCTGTACCTGCGCTGGCTCGCCGCGGACGGGCGCGGCCTGGCCGAGGACGCCGGCCCCTACGCCGACGCGGTGGCGGCCTACGCGACGATCTCCGCGGGCGCGAAGACGTTCATCCTGAAGGCGGCGCGCGCGGTCAACGCGAAGCGGCCGTTCGACGCCGCGCCGATCTTCGAAGAATGGTCCGCCGCCTGGCAGCGCGCGATGACGACGCTGGAGTCGATCGACTAGCATCCGCCTCCTAACAGCCACGCGCCAGCCGCCCAAGACAGCAACAGGAATCACTCGATGAGCGACAACGCCAGCAAGATCAGGACCATTCTCAAAGAGCACGCGCGCCTCAGCAAGGACGCCGACACGCTCGCCGACGATGCCGACCTCTACCAGGCCGGCATGACCTCGCACGCCAGCGTCAACGTGATGCTCGCGCTGGAAGGCGAGTTCGACATCGAGTTCCCCGACCACATGTTGAAACGCAGCGTATTCGAAAGCGTCAGCGCGATCGAAGGCGCGGTCGACGAGCTGACCGCGGGCCGCTAATGAGCCGCGTGCGCGCCGTCACCGGGACGCTGCGCGTACCTCTGGATCGAGGCTGGGAGTTCGCTGCCGCGGCGGCGGGCTCGACGCCCGAGCAGTCCCGCGATTTCGCCTGGAGCAGCGCCGGCGCGCCGACAACGGCCGCGGCGACCTTGCGTGCGCAGGGTGTGTGGACATTCGACACGCCGCGCGACTTCGACGCCGAGGATTTCTGGTGGCGCCTGCGGCTGGACGATGGACAGGTCGAACGCGGTCCTGCGCTGCTCGGCTTCGACGGGCTGGCCACGCTTGCCGACGTGTGGCTGGACGGCGTGCACGTGCTGCACAGCGAAAACATGTTTCTGGCGCACGCGCTGCCGGTCACGCTCGAAGGTGATCACGAACTGCTGATCCGCTGCGCTGCGCTCGCGCCGGAACTGGCGAAGAAGCGGCCGCGCCCGCGCTGGCGTGTGCCGATGCTCGCGCAGGCCCAACTGCGCTGGTTTCGCACGACGCTGCTCGGCCGCACGCCGGGCTGGTCGCCGCCGTGTCCGGCGGTCGGGCCGTGGCGGCCGATCTGGCTCGAACGCCGCCGCCATTCGGTCGGCGCGATCGCGCTCGACGTCGGCCTGGAAGGGACCGTCGGCTTCGTCGATGTCGTCGCCGATCTCGGCGCCGACGTCGAGGCGGCGCAGGTCGTCGTCGAACGCGACGGCCAGCGCACGAGCGCGGCGCTTGCCTTGCGCGACGGCCGCTGGCACGGCCGCGCCCGTATCGCCGATCCTGCGCTCTGGTGGCCGCATACGCATGGCGACCCCGCGCTCTACGCGATCGCGATCGAAGCACGACAGGCTGGGCGCCCATTCGCGATCGATCTCGGCCACAGTGGCTTCCGGCACATCGAGATCGAGCGCGGCGACGGCGATTTCGCCGTACGCGTGAACGGTGTCGCCGTGTTCTGCCGCGGCGCATGCTGGACGCCGCTCGACGTCGTCTCGCTCGCCGCGTCGCGCGAGGACTACGCCGCGGCGGTCGCGCAGGCGGTCGATGCCGGCATGAACATGCTGCGCGTCAGCGGCACGATGACCTACGAGGACGATGCGCTGCTCGACGCACTCGACGCGCAGGGCGTGCTGCTCTGGCAGGATCTCATGTTCGCCAACATGGACTATCCCGAAGACGACGCCTTCGTCGCCGGCGTCCTGACCGAAGTCGATCAGCAGCTCGCGCGCCTGCATGCACGGCCTTCGCTCGCGCTGGTCTGCGGCAACAGCGAGGGCGAACAGCAGGCGGCGATGGGCGGGGCCGGACGCGAACGCTGGTCGCCGCGGCTGTTCCACGAGATTCTCGCCGAGCGCGTGCGCGCGCTGGGCATCGCCTACCTTCCGTCCAGCGCGCAGGGCGGTGCGTTTCCGCACGCGGCGAACGCCGGCACCACGTCCTACTACGGCGTCGGCGCCTATCTTCGCCCGCTCGATGATGCACGCCGCTCGGAGCTGCGCTTCGCCTCCGAGTGCCTCGCCTTCGCCAACATTCCGCATGAGAGCGGCCTGCCCGGTGGACCGAGCCTGCGCGTCCATCACGCCCTATGGAAGACACGCGCACCGCGCGATCTCGGCGCCGGTTGGGATTTCGACGACGTGCGTGATCACTACGTCGGCGTGCTCTACGGCGTCGACCCGGCGCGCTTGCGCGTCAGCGATCACGAACGCTATCTCGACCTCGGCCGCGCGGCCAGCGGTGAAGTGATGGCACGCGCGTTCGCCGAATGGCGCCGCGCTGCAGCGCCGACGCGCGGTGCGCTGATCCTGTTCCTGCGCGACCTGTGGGCCGGCGCGGGCTGGGGCGTCGTCGACGCGAACGGACGTCCGAAAGCGTGCTGGTATGCGCTGCGCCGCGCATTGGCGCCATGCTCGCTCGCGATCACCGACGAAGGCGTCAACGGTCTCGAGATCCAGGTGGTCAACGATCGCGCGGCGGGTTTCGCGGCGACGCTCGAGATCGATCTCTACCGGCTCGGCGAGCAGCGTGTCGGCCACGCCGCTGCTGCGCTGGACGTGTCGGCACACGGCGTGCGCGCGATCGCGGCAGCAAGCCTGTTCGAAGGCTTTCTCGATCTGTCCTTCGCGTACCGGTTCGGGCCGCCGCTCGCCGAGGTCGTGCACGCGCGCCTGCTCGCTGGCGATGCGCTCGTCGCGGATGCCTTCTGGTTTCCGCTCGGCATGCCCGCCGCGCGCGAAGCCGAGGTCGGCCTTGCAGTCGCCGTGCACGCAGGCGCCGACGGTACCCGCCTGCTCGACATCGGCACGCGCCGCTTCGCGCAATCGATCGCGATCGACGCGCCCGGCTTCGTCGCCGACGACGAAGGCTTTCATCTCGCGCCGGGACAGACACGCCGCGTGCTGCTGCGCCCGCTGCGCGGAACGGTCGCCGCGGCGAAGGGCACGCTGGCGGCGCTGAATGCCGAGGCGACCGCGCGATTCGATCTGCGATGAACGCTGTCCATTCAAACCTGCCAGCCGACGCCGAGCCCGGCTACTTTGGCGATCCCGCACGCGCGCGCTTCGGCTGGCTGCATCGCGCCGCCGGCGACGACAGCGGCGTCGGTCTGGTCATCGTGCCGCCGTTCGGCTACGAGGCGGTCTGCGCGCAGCGCTCGCTGCGCCATCTCGCCGAGGATGCCGCCGCGGCCGGCCTCACCGCCGTCCGCTTCGATCTCGACGGCAGTGGCGACAGCGCCGGCGACGATCTCGACGCGGATCGCCTCGACGCCTGGCTGGCGAGCATCGACGACGCCTGCGCACTCGCGCGCGGCGCCGGCGCGAACCGCCTCGTGCTCGCCGGCGTGCGCCTTGGTGCCGTCCTCGCCACCCTCGCCGCGGCACACCGCGACGATGTCGCCGGTCTCGTCGCGATCGCCGCCGTGCCGACCGGCAAGGCCTTCCTGCGCGAAGGGCGCGCACTGCAGATGGCGCTCGGCCTGAAACCCGCGTCCGTGGCATCCAACGACGACACCCAGGATCTGGTCGGCTTCGCACTCACGGCGCAGACGCGCGCCGCCCTGACCGCTGTCGATCTGCTCGCGCAGGAGCAGCCGCCTGCGCCACGCGTGCTGCTGCTCGACCGCGACGATCTGGCGCCGAACGACGCCTGGGCGAACCGGCTGCAAGCGCTCGGCGCGCAGGTGCAACAGCGCCGCGTGCCGGGCTATGCGGACATGGTGCTCGATCCGCATCGCACGGTCGTGCCGGGCGCGATCATCGAAGCGACCATCGCGTTCGCACTGGCGCAGCCGCCGATGCCCGCACCTGCGGTGCGCACGCTCGCGCTGCGTCCGACCGCTTCTTTCAGCGTCGACGGACGCGTCATCGAAGAAGCACCTATACGCGTCGATGGCGCACTGTTCGGCGTGATCAGCGCGCCTGCGGCGCCCGCGCGCCGCGGCGTGCTGCTGCTCAACGCAGGAGCGGTCGCTCGGATCGGTCCGAACCGGCTCTATGTGGCGCTCGCGCGCCGGCTCGCCGCGCGCGGCGAACGCGTGCTGCGGCTCGACCTCTCCGGCATCGGCGACAGCGGCACCCGCACCGGCAATGTCGAGAACACGGTGTATTCGGCGCATGCGATCGACGACATCGGCGTCGCGGTGGACTGGCTGCGCCGCAACGGCGTCGAATCGGTGGTGGCGGTCGGCCTCTGCTCCGGTGCCTACCACGCCCTCCAGGCGGCGCTCGCCGGTCAGCCGATCGAGCGCGTGGTCGCGATCAACCCGCTGACGTTCCACTACGAGCCCGGCATGCCGCTCGACTTCGCCGCATTCCGCGTCGCCGCCGACGCCGCGCGCTATCAGCGCTCGATGGCGAGCAGTACCTCGTGGAAGAAGCTGTTCGCCGGCCAGGTCGACCTGCGGCGCGTCGCCAAGGTGCTGTGGCTGCGCGCGAGCAGCTGGCTCGGCCGGCCGCTGCGGGACCTGCTGCGCCGCATCGGAATGCCGCTGGCCGGCGACCTCGGTGCGCAGCTCGACGCGCTCGCAAAACGCGGTGTCGCCTTGCGCTTCATCTTTGCCGACGACGAGCCCGGCCGCGTCCTGCTGGCCGAACAGGGCGGATCGGTGGTGCCGCGTCTGAGCGGCACCGGCGTGATCGGCATCGACGTCATCGACGGCGCCGACCACACTTTCACGCCGCGCTGGTCGCATCCGCAGGTGCTCGATGCGATCGCGGCGGCGATCGAACGATGACCGCGAGCGCGCAGCACGACTCGCGCCGCCACATCGCCGCGCTCGACGGTCTGCGCGGCATCGCGATTCTGCTCGTGCTGCTGCACGGCTTCGACGTGCTGCAGGATGCACAGGGCGTTGCGCACCTGATCGATGCCGTGCTCGATATCGGCTGGATCGGCGTGCAGCTGTTCTTCGTGCTGTCGGGCTTTCTGATCACCGGCATCCTGCTCGATACGCGCACGCAGCCGGGCTATTACCGCAGCTTCTTCGTACGCCGCGTGCTGCGCATCTTCCCGCTGTACTACGGAGTACTCTTCGTCGCGTTCGTGATGCTGCCACTGTGGGGCCTCGGCGGCGAGAACGGAACGCACCAGCTCTGGTTGTGGACCTACCTCGCCAATTTCGCCGCGCCGTTCGGCCTCGACGAACCGGCCTTCCCGCATTTCTGGTCGCTCTGCGTCGAAGAGCAGTTCTATCTGATCTGGCCGCTCGTCGTGCGTCTCGCCGGGCGTCGCGGCGTCATGGTGATCGCTGCCGCGCTGATCGTCGCCGCGATGGCCAGCCGTGTGTTCCTGCGCGCACACTTCGGCGAGCCGGTCGGCCACGAAGCCGCCTACATGTTCACGCCGAGCCGCATGGATGCGCTCGCCATCGGTGCAGCGATCGCGGCGCTGCTGCGCGAGCCGCGCTGTGCCGCCTGGATGGCGGCACGCGGCAGCGTCGCGCCCGCCGCCGCCGGTTTCATCGTGCTCGCGGCGGGCCTCGCGGGCGGACATCTGCAGCGTGTCGGGGCGGCCATGCAGGCGTACGGCTACACGGTGGCCGCGCTTGGATTCGGATTGCTCCTGATCGCGGCGCTGCGCGTCGATGGCGTGCCGGCGCGCTGGCTCGGCGGCGCCCCGCTGCGCCGCTGCGGCCTGTACAGCTACGCGATGTACGTGTTCTACGCACCGCTGCACCTGTTCGTCGGCTTGCCGTTCTTGGCACGGCTCGGCGCCGGCATCGGCCTCGCCGGCGCGCTCGCCTACGAAGCGGTGGCCATCCTCGTCACGTTCGCCCTCGCAGCGCTGTCGTATCACCTTTACGAGCAGCGCTTCCTGCGACTCAAGCCGCGGCTGGCGCCGCTGCCGAACGCGTGATGCTGGCCGAGCGCCGCATCGACGTCGCCGGGCTTTCGACGATCGCGATCGGCGACGCGGATGCGGCTCGCGTCGTGGTGATCCTGCACGGCCGCATGATGGCCGCGGCCGATCTCGCCCCGTTCGCGCACTCGCTCGGCGTGCCGGACTATTTCCTGTTTCCCGATGCTCCGATCGTCGCGCCGACCGGCGGCTACAGCTGGTGGCCGATTGCGCCGGAGGCGCGCGCGCAGGCGCTTGCGGGCGCCGCGCCCGACCTGGCCGCGTTCGATCCGCCTGGACGAGGCGCTGCGCGCGCCGCGCTGGCAGATTTCTGCATGGCCATTCCGGCCGAGCGCGAACTCGTGCTGGTCGGTTTTTCGCAGGGCGGCATGCTCGCGATGGATCACGTATTGCACGGCGGACGCGCCGATGCGCTGGCGCTGCTGTCCTCGTCGCGCATCGCGTTCGACGACTGGCAGCCGCGCCTGACTCGCTTGCATGGGCTGCCGATGCTGATCGCGCACGGCCGCGCGGATGCCGAACTCGGCTTCGCCGCCGGCGAAGGCCTGCGCGATGCCGCGCGCGCAGGCGGCGCCGATCTCAGCTGGCTGCCTTTCGACGGCGCCCACGAGATACCGCTCGTCGTGTGGCGCGCATTGCGCAAGTTCCTACGCCGCAGCTTCTGACGCCGAATCGGCTCGGCGACGCGTCTGCGCTCGATACCGCAGACGCCGACGGCCGGCATCACGCAAGGCGATGCCGGCCGTCGACCAGATGCCGCGATCGGCTGGGATCAATCGAAGCCGTTCGCGAAGACTTCTTCCGGCGGTGCCGCGGCACTCAACTGGACCAGATATTCACCCGCACCGCCGCCGATGTCGATGCGCCAGCCCGAGTTGTAGTCGCTGTTGGCCTGCGACCAGTTGACCAGGGTGATGGTCGGATTCGAAGGGGTCAGCACCTGCACCGTCATGCCGCCGGCCGTGATCGTATTGCCGCTGACCGTCGGCTGCGTCGGCACGTTGATCTGGAAAGTGCCGGTTGCGCCGTTGCTCACCGAATAATGGTCATGCACGGTCAGGCTGCGATTGGCGAAGTTGATGTCGCGCGTCCAGGAACTGACATTCGAACCCGAGCCGTAGGCCGGGGTCAGATCCGCCGTGGCCTCCACGGCGCCGCCCGAACCGGTGCTGGTGATCGCCAGCGTCGACGTGGTGTTCGTGCGCTGCGGAATGATCGAGCCGTCGGCCTTGTTGAAGCGCACGACATTGGCAACGTCGGTGCCCTGCTGGATGCCGCTGTGGCTCCAGATATTCTCGGTGACGGCAAGCCACGTGTTCTGATACAGGGTGAACGAACCCTGGTCCTGATGCGCGTGGCTCTCGACGTACGGCCCGGCCGCGAATGCGAGCCACATCGCACCCGTATCCCAGCCGGTGCGGGCGAACAGATGGCCGGTGCCGAGCGCGTGGTAGTACAGGTCGGCCGGCGGTGCGCCGGCGGCGCCGGCGGGCAGCAGGTCGTAGCGATAGTTGAAGCTGCTCGTCATCTGCGGCACGGAGATGTGATCGAGCCACCAGGTCGCGACCGATGCCGCACTGGGGTCGTCGGTCATGCGATGCGCTTCGAGCATCAGGTGACGGTGATAGTCGTACAGGATTGGTTGCGACGAGCGCGACTGATCGCCGAACGGCGCGAATTGATCGAGCGTCGGTACCGTCGCATGCGTCCAATACAGAATGCTGTCGGTCAGATGGCTGTTCTCGTCGGCGATGTTCTGCTGCGTGCTGTCGCGCCACATGCGATAGAGCAGGAACAGGTTCTTGTGCGAGACGCCGTAACCGGTACCTTCGCGGCTGCCGCCGTCGGGCAGGTTCGAGAAATACGTCTCCAAATCCGGAATGGACTGGGCCGCAAGGAAATCGCGACACGTCGTGTTGCCGCTGCAGATGCTCGCATCATCGGCCAGCGCCCAGTACATCGTCGCCGCGAGGAAGCTGTAGTAGTAGTTATCGCCCGGATTGTCGGTCGACCAGCCGGTCCACGGATACGGACGGCCGCCCCAGGTAGCGCTCTGGTAGTTCCAGATGTTCCAGACGGTCTGCTGCGCATAGGCGGACCAGCGCGTGCGCTGCGACGACGTCGTCTGCGCCGCGCACCAGTCGTAGGTGATCGCGAGGTCGCTGATCATCGGGCCGGACTGCAGATACGAATCGCCGGCAACCGGCGGGGCGCCGCCGCCACTGATGGCCTGTTCGGCGGTGGTGACCTGCGCGTCGACGAGCTGCACGGCCAACGAGCAGTACTGTGCCTGGTTGGTCAGCTTGAACATGTAGGCGGCATCGGCGGCCGCGAAAAGATATCCGGGATTGTCCGGGTGCAGGACCGCGTAATCGACGAAATTCTTGAAGCGCGAATATTCCGAAGAGTTCGTATCGACATACGAGAGATCGATCGTGACTTCCGCGAAGGCATTCGAGGCGCCTGCCAGCATGGCGACGAATGCAAAAGGAGCTAAATACTTCATGGTCAATCCTTGCGATTTCTTGGATCTAATTTTTAAACCGCCCAGCGCTTTCCATTGCGGCGAAACGGAGGAGCTGCGACTCGGGAAACCGCTGCGGCCCGGCGGTGTAGCTGTGCGGCATAGCAGCGATCGACGGCGAGTCTATGTCCCGCGCCGCAGCATCGATGTGACACAGCCAGCAGATTGGAAACTCACTCGTGCGCACATTGAGTCGTAGTCGGCATTCCGTGACGAAACTTGAATATGTGGAAAATGCTGCCTGCCGACGCAGCGGCCGACATACCGCCCCGTCGATCGCGATCCGCCCCTGTGACTGCGTTCTCATTCGGCGATCGGAAGTTGTGTTCGCAAAACGCATGCCGGGACGCGACGGGCCCGCCCTGCGTCCGTATACTTCTCCGAGTTGCGCGCGCGTTTCCGCCGCGAGTTCGCCGCCGGGGGGCGGCGGGACGATGGATCCGACGGACTTTCTGCTGCTGTATCAGGAACTCGGCCTTCGCCCCGGGTCCGGTATCGACGACTTCAAACTGGCGTACCGCCGGCGCATCGCCGACCTTCACCCGGACCGGCAACGCGGGGCGCAGCAGGGCAATGCCGAGCTCGCGCGCGATCGCTTGCAGCGCCTCACCCTGCTCTACGGAGCCGCGATCGCCTTCCACCGGCGGCATGGCCGTCTGCCCGGAGCAAGCGTGGCACCGCGGACCGCGGAGCCTTCGCCTGCCGCGGCCGTCGCGGCGACTCCGGCAAGCGGTGGACGCAAACGCTGGCTGCTGCTGGCGATGGCCGTGGCGCTGCTCGGCGCAATCGGCTGGCAGTGGTTCGATTCTGACGACGGCAGCGTCGCCGACACGGGCGAGGAATCGTCGCTGGCAGCGGGTCGCGTCGCCGAGCAGGAGGCGGTTTCGTCGGCACCGGCGCCCCAACTTCGGCTCGGCATGCGCATGCGCGACGTGCTCGACGTCGAGAAGGAGCCGATCACACGCGGCGAGGACCGCTGGGACTATGGCCCTTCCTGGATCGCCTTCGAGCGCGGCAAAGTGACCGACTGGTACAGCTCGCCGTTGCGGCCGTTGCGCTATGCGACGACGCATCCAAAGCCGGGCGCGGCCGAAGAACCGGCGCGCTGAGTCCGACGCGCTGCGCGTCACCGCGAGGATGCGGGGCCTGGCTGTTCGAGCGATTCCGTGCCGGCAGCGTTCGCGCTCGCCCCATCGGCACCTTCGAGCTCGACCGGCTTGCTGCGTCGCAAGCGCAGGAAAGGGCGTTCAATCAGGAAATAAGAAGCCAGCGCCGCCGCGATCGCGAGCAGCAGGTTGACCGGAAACGCGGTCGCCCACGCGTCCATGTGCCGGTTGAGAAAAGGCTGCTGCCACAGATAGAGCGAATAGCTGAGCGTGCCGACGAAGGCGATCGGCGGCCAGTTGAGGATCTTCCACGACCAGGTGCCGCGACGTCGCGTGCTCGCCTCGATGAGTACCGCGCTCGCGATCAGCATGCACGGCCAAGCCACTGCATCGACGACGGTGTGGTTGCGCGCTCGATTGACGGCGACGATCAGCGGCAGCAGCAGCCACAGCCAGCGACTCGCCGTGCAGCGCAGATACCACGCTTGCGCGAGGAGCCACGGCCGCAGCAGGGCGAACACGCAGCCGATCGCGATGCCGTCGGCCACGGCAGGAAAGATTTCCAGGTCGGCGTAGGGCGAGTGCGCGAACGCGACGTGCATGACGGTGCGAACCACCGGAGCGAGCGCGAACGTGATCGCGGCCGCGATCAAGGCGTGCCGTTCGCTGAGCAGGACGAAGCCGATCGGCCAGAGCAGGTAGAACTGCTCTTCGACCGACAACGACCACAGATGCCCGATGCTCCATGCGCGCGTCGTGTCGTAATTGACGAGATAGGTCGCCGCCACGATGAGGTCCTCGCGGCCGATCTCGATCCAGCCGAGCTGACCGGCGACGACGATCGCGAGCAGGAACGCGTAGGCCGCAGGCAGGATGCGCAGCGCGCGGCGCCAGTAGAAGCCCTTGAGGGAAATGCGGCCGGTCCGATGGCGCTCGCCGATCAGCAGCGAGGTGATCAGAAATCCCGAGATGATGAAGAAGACATTGACGCCGAGATTGGCCATGTCGCCGAGCGCCAGGCGCAGCGCACCGACATCGGGGAACCCGTGCGTGCCGACGAGATGGCCATACAGCACGAACACGATCGAGCCGGCTCGCAGCCCGTCGAGCGAGCCGATCCTGGCAGTAGACATGGCTGCTCCCCGCTGCGCGTTGCTGGGCGGATCCGGGTCCTGCTCAGCGCCTGGCGCATGCGTGCCGTGAGTCGGCTAGCGTACGCCCCTGCCGAACAGAACCACCTCGACCGTCTGCAAAAGTATAAGCGTATCGAACAGCAAGTTATGGTTCTTCACGTAGAACAGGTCGAACTTGAGCTTTTCGCTGGCGTCCTCCTGCGAGGCGCCGTAGGGATAGCGCAGCTGCGCCCAGCCGGCGAGGCCGGGACGCACGCAGTGGCGCAGGTTGTAGTAGCGGATCGACTTGGCCAGCTCTTCGACGAACTGCGGCCGCTCCGGCCGCGGTCCGATGATGCTCATGTCGCCGCGCAGCACGTTCCAGAGCTGCGGCAGTTCGTCCAGCCGCGTGCGCCGGATGATGCGGCCGACGCGCGTCACGCGGTCGTCGCTCTTGCTCGCCCAGCGCGCCACGCCATCACGCTCCGCATCGGTGCGCATGCTGCGGAACTTGACCAGCTTGAATACCTTGCCGCGTTCGCCGACGCGTTCCTGCCGATAGAGTATCGGCTGGCCCTTGCCGGATTCGAGGCGGATCGCGAGCATGACGCCGAGCATGAAAGGCCAGGTCAGCAAGACCACGCTGGCGGCAGCGGCGATGTCGAAGCTGCGCTTGGACAGGCGCCGCAGCGGCGTCATGTCGAATCCCTCGGAAAACACCAGCCAGGAGGGCTCGGCCAGACTGAGTTTGACCTTGCCCGACTCGCGCTCGAAGAACGTCACCAGATCGGTGATGCTGATGCCGACCTGCTTGCACTCGAGCAGCTGCTCCATCGGCAGCCCTCCGCGGCGCTCGTCCGGGCCGACGACGATTTCGTCGATGCGGTGCTGTTCGGCCCAGGCGTGCAGCGAGACATCGGGCGTGATGACGAGCTCGTTCGGCACCGAGATCTGCTCGCCTTCGCGCGCGACGTAGCCGACGATGGCGAAGCCGCGGCGATCGGAGCGGCGGCGCATTTTTTCCGAAATGGTGGCGGCGCGGCGGCCCGCGCCGAACACCAGCACGCGGCGCTTCAGCGCCTCGACATCGACGATGCGCAGAAAACCCGCGCGGAACACCGCAATTGCCACGAACGCGATCGCCAAGGCCAGGCCGAGCACGCCGCGGCCGATGCGCGCCTCTGGGACGACATAGTAGAGCACGACCAGTCCCACCCACCCCAGCGCGAACGCCACGGCCTGGCGCGCGATGACGCCGAACCAGGTCTCGCGCATGTGCGCCTGATACAGGCCGAGCGCTCCCATGCCGAGGAACATTACGAACGCGAAGCAGATCGCCCGCGCGAGCTGCAGCCACAGGTGCGACACATAGGCATCGAGCGGACTCGGCGCCGTCACGTAGCGCAGATAGATCGCGCCGAACACGGCCGCGACGAGGATGACGAGTTCGCACAGCGCCATCACGAACAGCCAGTTGACCGCTTGCTGACGGAACAACCTGATCATCAAAGCCTCAACGCGCTTCGGCGTGGCCGGGAAATAACCGCCCGCCAGCGATTTCGATTCGAGCGTTCGGACACGGGTCCAGTTCATCGTATGCCAACACTATGTGACGGATCGTACTGACTGCGCAGCTATTTTCATGCCACGAAGCCGCCAAGCCCCGCAGAAAAGCGCTACGGTCGGCGCCGCGCGCCGCTCTCGCCGCGCTCGGCGGGGGCAACCTATGATCAATCGAGCCTTTCCGGACGGCATCCAACGGGGCTGCAAGGCGGGCTTCGGCGCGCACCGCTGCAACAGAGCTGCTGTATTTGGCAGACGTACCCGCAACCGGGTGAGCTTCGAAACGCTATGATAGCGCACTGACAAGTGTCGATGGCCGGCGAGCATCGCCCGGCGATCCAATCCGGAGCCTCTGCCATGTGTGGAATTGTTGCGGCGACTGCGCAGCGCGATGTCGTGCCGGTCTTGATCACCGGCCTCAAAGCGCTCGAGTACCGTGGCTACGACTCGGCGGGCATCTCCGTGCTGGAGGACGGCCAGCTTGCGCGCGTACGCGCCAAAGGCAAGGTGCGTGAACTCGAAGCCCTGTACGAAAGCGCCCCCGTCGCCGGGTTCACCGGCATCGCGCACACGCGCTGGGCCACGCACGGCGTGCCGAACACGGTCAATGCACACCCGCACGTATCGAGCGAGCGCGTCGCCGTGGTGCACAACGGCATCATCGAGAACCATGTCGAACTGCGCGACGAGCTGAAGGCGAAGGGCTATCGCTTCGATTCGGATACCGACACCGAAGTGATTGCGCACCTGGTCGAACATGCGATCGGCGGCGGTGCCGATTTGCGCAACGCGGTGATCACCGCGACGCGGCGCCTGCACGGCGCCTACGCGATCGCCGTGATGAATCGCGACCAGCCCGGACACGTGGTCGGCGCGCGCCGCGGCAGCCCGCTGGTGGTCGGCGTCGGCGAAGGCGAGAACTTCCTCGGCTCCGACGTGCAGGCGCTGATCAAGCAGACCAACCGCTTCATCTATCTGGACGAAGGCGACATCGTGGAGATCACGCGCGAGCAGGTCGCGATCTTCGACGCCGACGGCGCACCGGTCGAGCGCACGGTGCGGCAGAGCGAACTCTCCGCCGACGCGGTCGAGCGCGGCGAATACCGCCACTACATGATCAAGGAAATCCACGAGCAGCCGCGCGCGGTCGCCGACACCCTCGAAGGCCGCATCAGCGACAACCACATCCTGCCGAACATCTTCGGCGTCGATGCGGACCGGCTGCTGGCGCAGGTCAAGCACGTGCAGATCATCGCCTGCGGCACCAGCTATCACGCCGGCCTCGTCGCGCGCTATTGGCTGGAAGGCATCGCCGGGATTCCGTGCGCGGTCGAAGTCGCCAGCGAATACCGCTACCGCCGCGCCGTCGTGCAGCCGGGCACCTTGTTTCTTGCCGTGTCGCAGTCGGGCGAAACCGCCGACACGCTGGCCGCATTGCGCGACGGCAAGCAGCGCGGCTATCTGGGCTCGATGGCGATCTGCAACGTGCCCGAATCGAGCCTGGTGCGCGAATCGGACCTGGTGCTGATGACGCGTGCCGGCCCGGAGATCGGCGTCGCCTCGACCAAGGCCTTCACGACGCAGCTGACCGCGCTCGCGCTGCTGGTGATCGAGCTCGCGCGCCTGAACGGACTGGCAGCCGAGAAGTACACGCGCCTGGTCGCCGAGCTCGCCACGCTGCCGCGCGTGATCGGCGAAGTGCTCAAGCTGGAGCCTGAAATCGCGGCGCTCGCCGAGCGCTTCGTACCGCGCCATCACGCCCTGTTCCTCGGTCGCGGCGTGCATTTCCCGGTCGCGCTGGAAGGCGCGCTCAAGCTCAAGGAAATCTCCTACATCCACGCCGAGGCGTACCCGGCTGGCGAACTCAAGCACGGCCCACTCGCGCTGGTCGACGAAGACATGCCGGTCATCGCGGTCGCGCCGAACAACCAGCTGCTCGAAAAACTGAAGTCGAACCTCGAGGAAGTGCGCGCACGCGGCGGCGAGCTGTTCGTGTTCGCCGACACCGACGCCCCGATGACGCAGACCGGCAACCGCGGCGCCGTGATCAAGGTCGCCTCCGGCGGCAATCTGATCGCACCGGCGGTGTTCACCGTGCCGCTGCAGATTCTTGCGTACCATGTGGCCGTGCTGCGCGGGACCGATGTGGATCAGCCGCGGAATCTGGCGAAGTCGGTGACGGTGGAATAGTCTGGTTGGAGCCAGCACCACGAGGCAATTTCTGTAATTCCGAATTCAGAATCGCCCAGGCCGCTCCCGAACGGACAAGCACCTTCGGCAGTGGTGCGGTCGCTTGAGCCACAGTCCAGACGGCGTGGATAGTCCAGCCACTTCGAGCGCTAAGCGCTGCTTCGATTGGACGACGGTAGTAGGTATCGAGTTGACGCGGTGCTCGACGGACGTACTGCTCGGGCTAGGTCGCGAGTTAGTCCAGTCAATCCGGCCAGGAACTTCAGCACGACGTCTACGGATGGGGCGCACCACAGTCTGCCTTCCAAACTGCGAGTTAGCGGCCGAGGTGCCGCAACATGTGGCCGACGGAGGTTAGACTTGACGTCATCAGCACGGACACCACGCCTTGCGCATCTGCGTCTACTGCGCCTCCAGCGAACACTGCGCCCGCATCTATCACGACGCGGCCGCCGATCTCGGCCGCACGCTCGCCGAGGCCGGCTGCACCATCGTCTACGGCGGCGGCGCGGTCGGGCTGATGGGGTCGCTCGCGAATGCCGCGCTCGCCGCGGGCGGCGAGGTCGTCGGCATCATTCCGCGTTTCATGACCGAAGTCGAGTGGCAGCACCCGGGCCTGGCCAATCTCGAAATCGTCGAGGACATGCGCGAGCGCAAGCATCGCCTGCTGACCGGCTCGGACGCGGTCGTCGCGCTGCCGGGCGGCAGCGGCACATTGGAGGAATTGTTCGAGGCGATGACGTTGAAGCGGCTCGGGCTGTACTTCAATCCGATCGTGCTGCTCGATACCAACGGCTTCTACGCGCCGCTGCAGCGCTTCCTCGAACAGACCGTCGAGCAGCGCTTCATGAATCCGCAGCACTTGAAGATGTGGTCGCTGGTCGAGCGTGTCGACCAAGTGCTGCCGGCGATTCGCACGGCACCGGTGTGGGGCGACGACGCGCGCAGCTACGCGGCGGTGCGCTGAGCGTTCAGTCGAAGCGGCTGAGCTCGCGCTCGCCCTCGCCGTGCGCCGCGGCATCGCTGTCCGGATCGTCGCGCAGGCCGTTTGCCGGGGCGTCGTCGGGGACGGAGTCTTCCGTCTTCGCAGCAACGGACGGCTCGCTCGCCGCCTTCTGCTTTTCCCAGCGCGTGCGGATCGGATTGGCCGACTCGGCCGATTCGAGCGCACTCAATAGTTCCTGCTTCTGCCCTTCCGGCAATTCCGCCCAGTGGCAATCGGCGAGTGCGCCGGCCATCGAATAGAGCAGATTCAAGCTCGGCCGGAAGCCGGCGCGCTTGACCTTGAGGAAGGCTTCGACCGGACCGATCCGTGCCAGATCCTCGGTCGTGCGCACGCCGACCTGGCGCAGCCAGGCGGCGGATTTCGGACCAACATTGCGGATCTTTGCGTCGCGGGCGGTCATGCGGTTTTCCTTTCGGAACACGTCGTCATCTGAATACCCTCGTCATCGCAACGACTCGATGTAGATCGCGCACAAGGCTTCCATGCCGGCGCGGTCGTCGGCGTCGAAGCGCGCGAAGCTCGGACTGTCGACGTCCCACACGCCAATCAGCCGCGCGCCGTCATACAGCGGCACCACGATCTCCGAATTGGAGGCGCTGTCGCAGGCGATGTGCCCGGCGAATGCGTGGACATCGTCGACCACCTGCGTTTCGCGCGTGTTCGCCGCGGTGCCGCAGACGCCCTTGCCGAGCGCGATGCGGATGCAGGCGGGCTTGCCCTGGAACGGGCCCACGACCAGCTCCTTGCCGTCGAAGAAATAGAAGCCGCACCAGTTGATGTCGGGCAGTGCGTACCATGCGAGCGCTGCGAAGTTGGCCGCGTTGGCGATGCGGTCACGCTCGCCGGCGAGCAGCCCGCGCGCCTGCCCGGCAAGCTCCGCATACAGCGCCGTCTTGCTGGCGGCATCGATCGGCGTGGCTGAAAACATCGGCGCTCCTGAATGACGACGCCATTGTATACGCTGCCGGCGCATGCGTTCCGCTGGCATACTGCCGGCGCATTCCACGGCCTTTGCATGCACGCACACCAGGGCAATTACGACGATCGGGGTTTTCGCATCCGCGGCGGACAGCCGACGCGCCTCGATGCCTTCGTCGATGCCGCATTCGCGTTCGCCGTGACCTTGCTGGTGATCGCCATCGGCCACGTGCCGACCTCGGTGCAGGAACTCGAACAGGCGATGCGCGGCGTGCCGGCGTTCGCCGCGAGCTTCTTCGTGATCGCGCGGTTCTGGAAGGCCCACCGCGACTGGTCGCGGCGCTACGGTATCGAGGACGCTTTCAGCGTGCGCCTGAGCCTGTTGCTGGTGTTCGTGACGCTGGTCTATGTGTACCCGCTGCGCATGGTCGCGGCGATGCTGTTCGGCATGCTCAGCGGTGGTTTTCTCTCCGAGCACCGGCTCGATTTCGGCAGCATCGACGAGCTGCGCGCGCTGTACGTCATCTTCGCGGTCGGCTACGCGGTGACGGTGACGACGCTGGCGTTGCTGCATTGGCATGCGCTGCGCCTCGCCGACGCGCTCGATCTTTCCAGACGCGAACGCGCGCTGACGCGCACGGCGGTGCTTCGCTATCTGCTGTTCCTCGGCGTCGCACTGCTGTCGTTGCTGCTGGCGCTGACGCTGCCGATGAGCAACGCGCAGCCGATCTACTATTCGGTGCCCGGCATGGCGTATGCGCTCATCTATGTGATCCGGCTGATCGTGCTGCGGCGCGAACGCGCCGAACTGGCCATGCTCGGAGCGGCTGCGGCGTGAATGCGCGCGGAGTATTCGTCACCGGCACCGACACCGGCGTCGGCAAGACGCACGCGAGCTGCGTGCTGATCGGCGCATTGCGCATGCGCGGCTTGCGCGTGGTCGGCATGAAGCCGGTCGCGAGCGGATGCCGCGCAACGCCCGAGGGTTTGCGCAACGACGATGCCGAAGCATTGATTGCTGCGAGCGCGCCGATGCCATCCTATGCAGACTGCAACCCCTATGCGTTCGCACCGGCGATCGCACCACATATCGCGGCGCGCGCAGCGGGCGTCGAGGTGCAGCTGGCACCCCTGCTTGCTGCGCAGGCGCGCCTCGCGCGGCTTGCCGATCGCATCGTCGTCGAAGGCGTCGGCGGCTGGATGGCGCCGCTGTCGGAGTCGCTGATGCAGGCCGATCTGGTGCGCGCGCTCGAGGTTCCGGTCGTCCTCGTCGTCGGTCTTCGACTCGGCTGCATCAATCACGCGTTGCTGAGTGCCCGTGCGATCGCAGCCGACGGTGCGGCGCTGGTCGGCTGGATCGCCAATCGGATCGATGCGGACATGCCCGAGGTCGATGCCAATCTCGCCACGCTGCGCACGCGCATCGACGCGCCGCTGCTCGGCGTGCTCGAACACGTCGGCGATCGCTCGCCTGCGGGCAGACTGGACACGGCAGCGCTGTAGCCATGCGCCGAGCCCTCTCTTCGACGCCGGCAGCCGCGACGTGGCGCTGGTGGCCCTGGCTGATCGCGCTGGCCGGATTCGCCGTCGATGTCGCCGCGTACTGGCCCGGCCAGATGTCGTTCGACTCGGCGTACGCGTGGTGGCAGGCGCGCAACGGCACGAGTCTCGGCATCGTGCCGCCGGCGTTCGTGCTGGTCTGGCGTGCCTGCGCGACCGTGCTGCCCGGCCCTGCACTGGTCTTCACGCTGCATCTGGCGCTGTTCTGGAGCGGACTTGCGTTGTTCGTGCGGGCGCTGCGCTTCAGTTCCGCCAGCGCCATCGCGACGATGCTCGTCGTTGCGTTCGCGCCGGTGCCGTGGCTGCTGCGCGGGCATGTGTGGACCGACGTCGGCTTGTTCTCGGCGCTCGTCTTCGCGAGCGGTGCGCTCGCCACGGTCCACGCCACGGGCCGGCGCGCCTGGCTGCTGGCCGCGCTGCCGCTGCTGCTGTATGCCGGCGCCTTGCGTCACAACGCGCTGCCCGCCGTGCTGCCGTTTGCGCTGTGGTTCGCGTGGCTCGCGCTGCGCAGCGACGGCGCATTCGAGCGTTGGCGCGTCGGCCTGGCAAGCGTCGCCGTCGTCGCTGCGACCGTGCTGTTCACGCAAAGTCTCGAAGCGACCGTGCGCGGGCGCGTGCCGGCCTGGCCGATGCTCGCGCAGTTCGACCTCGCCGCGTTGTCGATCGACACGCAGCAGATGCTGCTGCCGGCCTTCATCGTCGGCCCCGGCCTCGACGTGCCCGATCTTGCGCAGGCGTTTCGTGAATGGAGCAACCTGCCGCTGCTGGTGAATACGCGGCACGGCATGCATGCGCCGTTCGAGACGTTCAGTGACGAGAATCTCGCGCTGCTGCGGCGTACCTGGCTGGTATCGATTGCAACGCATCCACGCGTCTGGCTGGCACACCGCTGGCGATTGACGCGTGCGCTGTTCGGCACGCACGCGCCGGACTGGCCGCGCGAGCTGCTCTATGTCGACGATGAGGTCGTCTATCGCGACAACCCGCCGGTCGCGCGCAACACAACGGCACTGCACCAGACCCTCATGAACGCGGCCGCGGCGGTTGCAACGACCCCGCTGCTGGCGCCTTGGCCGTACCTGCTGCTCGGCCTCGCCAGCCTGCCGGCCGCGTGGCGCCGACGACGATCGGCAGCAGGGGCGATCGCACTCGTGCTGCTGGCGAGCGCCAGCCTCTATGCACTGTCGCTCGTCCTGTTCGCCGTTGCCGCCGAACTGCGCTATCTCGGTTGGTCGTGTCTGGCCGCCCTGCTCGGCGCCGCGTGTGCGTGGCTGGCGCCGTCCGACGCGGCACGCTGATAAACTTCGGCGACTTCTTCCAAGGGAATGCCATGACTACACAGCGCTACCTCTTCACGATCGACGACCTTCCGAAGGCGCGCGGCGAGTCGCACGAGCTGTCGTTCAACGGCGGCTCGGCCGAGAGCTTCGCCGCCCTGCTGCAGCAGGCCCTGCGCGAACCGACGCTGTGGCAGCGCTGGAAAGCGATGCAGCCCGATCCGGACGCCGTCGATCCGGCACTCGGCCAGAACGATCCGAGCGCGACGGTCGAGGCGCACCAGTCCGACGTGCATGTCAGCGTCACCGTCACGAGCTCGCTGCCGCACGCGATCATCAAGCACCGCATGACCTTGCTGATCGGCAAGCACTGGACCCTGCGCGACGTCAGCGCGGCGTAACCGATACCCGCAGCGCAGCGGGAACCCTACGCCGGCCAGTTGCGCCGGCGGCGGGTAGCGCTACCATGGCCACGCCCTTCCTAGCGGAAGTATCGCCATGGTAATCGCGCATCGCTCGATGGTTGGTCGTGATCGCGCCACGCTGGACTGGCGCGCGCTGACGGTCGTGATCCTGTTCCATGCGGCCGTGGTCCTGTGGTTTCTCGGCTCGCACTGGGCCGAACCGATCCGCGCACGCCTGGCCGACATGGTCCTGGTGGAACTGTGGGAACCGCCACTGGCCGTCGCCACGCCGCCCAAACAGGCCGCCGCGACGATCACGGCTGCCGCGCAACGCGCCGCCAAGCAGACCCGTCAGACCGTCGCCGCGCTGCCGCGTGCCGCCTCGCACGGGCAGCCGGACCGGCGCCTGATCGTGCCGGAAGGCCGGGAAGTGGTCAGTGTCGCGGTGGAACCACCCTCGCCGTCCGCGGCGAGTGCCGCCGCCGCGGCGAGCCTTGCCGGTGCGGGCGCGCAAGCGTCGCTGGCGACACGCGGCAACGGTAGCTATTCCGGACCGCGTTTCCGCCCGCCGCGCGTGCAACGCCGTTTCACGCCGGATTATCCGATCGACGCACTGCGCGCGCACCAGGAAGGTAGCGTCGACGTGATGGTCACCGTCGCGGCAGATGGCCACCCGATCGAGTCGCACCTCTACCAGTCCAGTGGTACGCCTTCGCTCGACAGCGCCGCGGTCGACGCGGCGATGGCCTACAAGTACCGCGGCGCCGAACGCAACGGCAACCCGATCGAGGCGCAGGCGATCGTCACGATCGACTGGCAGATCGGGGCGAATACGGTCGAACATGTCGCCATCGCGTCGCCCAAGCCGACCGCGCCGGATCGCGAGGCGGTCATGAAGCAGCTCGATTGTCTCGGCGATCCCGAGATGCTGCGTCATGTCGAGCTGTGCAAGCGCAAACAGGATCACTGACGAACGCGCGCCGCCCGTAGCGGCGGCGCGCGGCTGAATCCTTCACTGCGACGCTATCGAGCCGTACCGCGTGCGCGCATGTCCTCCGGCGCCTTGACCGGATCGACCGGGCGCGGCGGAAACTTGAACGGCTGTGCCTGGATCGCTTTCTGCAACTCCTCGATGCCGCGATCGAGCTGCGGATCCTTGCCGGCGAGCTGCGCGGCGACATCCTGCTCGACCACGATATCCGGATCGACGCCGTGGCCTTCGACGACATACTGGCCTTCGGTGCTGGCACTGGCGAACTGCGGCACGAAAATCTCGCCGCCGTCGATCGCCGGACCCCAGCCGCTGATGCCGACCACGCCGCCCCAGGTGCGCACGCCGATCAGCGGGCCGAGCTTCGCCTGCTTGAACATGTACGAGAAGATGTCGCCGTCCGATGCCGTGGTGCCGTTGCACAGCGCGACGAGGTGGCCGAGGAAGGTCTGCTGCGGATAGGTGCCGGTGAAATCGAGGCCGCGCGCGTAGTCGAGGCCGAGCAGCTTGCGTGACAGACGCTCGATCACCATCGCGGAGACGTTGCCGCCGCCGTTGTCGCGCACGTCGACGACGAGGCCCTGCTTGCGCAGCTGCGGGTAGTACCACTTGATGAATTCGCGGATGCCGTCGCCGCCCATGTCCGGAATGTGCAGATAGCCGAGCGTACCGTTGCTGGCCTTGGCGACGTACTCGCGGTTGTGCTGCACCCAGGCGTAGTAGTTCAGCGGCTGCTCGTCGGCGATCGGCTTGACCAGCACGCTGCGCGCGCCGTCGCTGCCGGGCTTGCCGTTGACGGTCAGCTGTACGAGCTGTCCCGGTGCCGTGCGCAGCAGGCGATACGGGCTGTCGTGCGTAGTCAGCGGCTGGCCGTTGATCGCGACGACGTAGTCGCCTTCGTGCACGTCGATGCCGAGTTCGGTCAGCGGCGAGCGATAGCGTTCCTCGTCGTTCTGTCCTTCGAGGATCTTCGCGATGCGGTACTGCCCGCTCGCCGCATCCAGTGTGAAACGCGCGCCGAGCAAGCCGACGTGCGGCTTGCCCGGCAGGCCGATGTCGCCGCCGCTGACGTAGGAATGACCGGTCGAGAGTTCCGCGACCATCTGGCCGAGCAGGTAATTGAGGTCGGTGCGATCGCCGACCCAGGCGAGCATCGGTTCGTACTTGGCGCGGATCGCGTCCCAGTCGTAGCCGTGCATGTTGTGCACGTAGTAGTGGTCGCGGTAGCGGCGCCAGGTCTCGCGGAACACTTCGGCGTATTCGGCCTTCGGATCGACCAGCGCGAACAGGCCGTCGGTCTTCACCTCTTTCGCTTCCGGCTTGCCCGCGTTGAGGTCGATGAACTTGTAGGCGCCGTCGCTCTTGATGACGACGGTGCCGCCGTCGGCCGCCAGCGACAGGTCGTCGACGCCCTCGTAGAGGTCGTCGCTCTTGCGCTCCTCGAACGACCATGACTTCAGCTTCGGCTTGAAAAGGCCGTCGCGGCCGTAGTACTGACCGTCGCTGACGACATAGAGGATCGCCTTCCTGGTGATCGCGACGGCATTGACGTTGTCCGGCTCGATCGGCGCGCGCACGACGCGCTGGGCGAGGCCGTCGAAATCGATATGATCGTTGACCTCGGCGGCGGGCTTCGGCTTGTCCTTGCCCTTGTCGTCGGGTTTCTTGTCCGCCTCGGCGTCCTTTTTCTCGTCCGCCGCGGCGCTGTCGTTGCGCGGCGCGAACGGGCTGTCGATGCCCTTGCGCAGCGCATACGCGAAGATGCCGGTGTCGCGATTGCTAGCGAAATTCCACTCGATGTTCGACAGCTGCGGCGTCCACTCGCGATTGCCGAGGAAGTACAGATACTTTCCGTCCGGCGAAAACGCCGGCGCGTAGGCATCGAAGCGCGCTTCGCCGTCGCTGACCAGTACGCTTTTGCCCGCGGCAAGATCGTGCACGAACAACTGCGCCTGCAGGGTGTCCTTGTCGGTCGTTGCATACGCGAGGTAGTGCCCACCCGGCGACCAGGCGTAGTCGCGCCGCGAGATCGAGGGATCGTGCGCGATCGTCGGCGCCGGGCCGCCGGCGGCGGCGACGATGTGCAGGTCGTTGTTGCTGTCGACGAAGGCGATGCGCGCGCCGTCGGGCGACCAGCGCGGCGCATACAGACGTCCAAACGTCTGGTTCGTCAGCTGCTTCGCATTGCCGCCGTCGGCGTCGCGCACCCAGATCGCTTCCTCGCCGCTCTGGTCCGAGACGTAGACGATGCGCTTGCCGTCCGGCGCCCAGCTCGCCTCGCGCTCGTGTGCACCGGTCGTATGCGTGAGGTCGAGGGTGATGCCGTCCTTCAGCGGGACGCTGAACACTTCGCCGCGCGCGGTGAACAGCGCGCGCTTGCCGTTGGAGCTGAGACTGAAATCCTCGATCTTGTCCTTGACGCTGCGTTCCTGCGCGCGCGTGCGCACCAGGTCGCTCGGCACCGTGATGTCGAGCTCGCGGTCCTGGTTCGCCTGGGTGTCGTAGACGTGCAGCACGCCGTCGACTTCGAACGCGATCTGGCTCTTGCCGTCGCCGCTGGCCCAGCGCGCATCCTTGCCCTTGTAGTCGGTCAGCTGCTGGGTGTCTCCGCTGGCGGTGTCGTAGCGGTACAGGTTCAGATGCTCGCCGCGGTCGGCGAGGAAATACACCGCATCGCCGATCCACACCGGGTCGCGATCGGTGTTCGGATCGTTGGTGATGTTCTTGGCCGACTTGGCCGCGAAATCGTAGATGTACAGATCCTGCGCCCAGCCGCCGACATAGCGGTTCCAGGTGCGGAAGTCGCGGTACTTCGGCGAGTAGACGATCTTCGAGCCGTCCGGCGAATAACGGCCGACGCCGGCGACCGGCATCGGCAGCGGCGTCGGCAGGCCGCCCTCGGCCGCGACGGTGTACAGGCGCGGACTCGATTCGTTGACCGACTCCTCCCACGAACGGAACAGCACGGACTTGCCGTCCGGGGTCCAGCCGTAGACCTGGTTGTCGAAGCCCCAGCGCTGCGGCAGCGGGCCCTTGGCCGGATAGAACGTCAGTTGCTTCGGCTCGCCGCCGCCGGCCGCGATCGTGTAGACCTGATCGTCGCCGCCGTACTCGGCGGTGAACGCGATCGTCCTGCAGTCCGGCGAAAAGCGCGCCGACTGCTCCAGCCCCGGACCCGCGGTCAGCCGCGTCGCGACGCCGCCCTGCGTGGTCGCCGTCCACAGATCGCCGGCGTAGGTGAAGACGACGCGATCGCCGCAGACATCGGGAAAGCGAAGCAACTGCGTTCCGGCAAACGCGGCCGGCGACAGCAACAGGCCCGCCAGGATGGCGAGCGACAAGGGACGGCGCGGGGACATGCGGACTCCGGGAGGCGTGCGGTCCGGTCTTGTTGCACGAGCGGCGCGCGAGCGCCTGCGCCGGAAGTCACGCCTGCATGGTCGCAGTCGCTTGCAGCGTTGATTCGCATCAAAAAAAAAGGCCGGCGCCAAACAGCCGCGCCGGCCGGGAGTTGGAAGCGGACCCGACGCTTACGGCGTGCCGTCGAAGCCGTTCACGAAGATCACGCCGGCGGAGGAGTCGCCGCCGGTGACCGTGAAGGTCACCGGCACACCGACGATGCGACGCGACAGATCGCTGCTGAGCACGCAAAGATTGGCCGTATAGACGCCCGCATCGAGCGAGGTCGCGTCGAACGTCGCGGTCAGGCGGACGCCTTCGCCGCTGTCCAGGCTGCCGCTGTCCGGATCGATCGACAGCCAGGCGATGTCGCTCGGTGCGGAACAGCCGGTGTACGGCACGGCCAGCGAGAACGCGACCAGGTCGACCGCCTGCGCGACTTCCTCGACCTCGCTCGCCCTGCCGGTCGCGGTGTCGATCGTGTAGATCGCCGGCACCGGTTGCTCGGCCGGGCTCGACAGCGCCGGATGGCCGGCATACCAGATGAGGCCGGTGCGCGGATCGAAGTCGATGCTGGCGACGTACGAGGCCTGCACGCCGAGCGGACCGATGCCTTGCCAGCTGCCATTGCGCTTGTCGAGCGCGATCAGTTGACTGCCGAGGATGTCGAGGCCGTACATGTGGCCGGTCGTGTCGAACGTCGCGCTGGCGAGATCGACGCCTTCGACTTGGGCGACTTCGGTCGACGCACCGCTGACGGGATCAATCGTGTACAGATAGCTGGTGCTCGTATCGACCGCATCCCAGGCTGTCGCGTACAGGGTCTGCGTCGCTGCGTCCCAGGCGAGGTCGGTGAAACGCAGGCCGGGCGCACTGGCGCCGCCGATGTAGTTCATCGCCGCTGTCGTGGTGTCGATCGTGTAGACCGCGCCGCCGGTGCCGATCACGTACTCCTTGCTGAAGTCGTTGCTGACGAAGGCTCCACCGACGTAGTCCTCGATCGGCATCTGCGCGAGCACGCCGAGCGTGTCGGGCGCGCTGGCGTCGAACGAGAAGTAGTCCAGCCATACGGGATTGATGCCGCCGTTCGGGCCGAAGCCGCCGAATGCGAAGGCCGGCACGCTGGCGCTGGTCAGCGGCGTGGCGTGCCCGGCCGGCAGCGGCGTGGCCGCCGTCGCGTCGCGGCCGGCGGACGAATGGGTTTCCGCACGCAGCAGCGCGTCGCGCGCGGCTGCGTCGAGCACCGGTGCGCGATACGGCATGCGCGGGAAATGCGCCTGCGCATCGCTGCCGTCACCGGATGCTTCGTCGACGCCCCAATCGAGACTGCGATTGCCGATGTTGGCGACCGTCAGCATCGTCGTCGTCGCGGTGCCGGCAGCCGCCGTCGCGACCAGTGCACCGGGCGCGACCGAGACGACCGGCGCGCCGATATCCAGCGTGATCTGCGCGGACGCCGCGAACGGCGCCGGAATCACCCGCGGCGACCACGCGATCGAGGTGCCATCGGCGAGCGACGCGGTGTCGAACGCGTACTGCGTATAGTAGGTCGTGTCCTGCTGCACGCCGACCGTTGCGCAGACGCCGCCGTTGCACGACGCCGGATCCGGGGCACCGCCATTGGCGGTGTAATCGACGTCGGCGTACTCGTAGGAGAAGTTGCCGCTGGCCTCGTCGAACACCACCTCGAAGGTGGCGCCGTCGGTGTTGCTGGCGCCGTCGTAATGCACGCGGTTCGACCATTCGACGACGAACTTGCGGTTCGGCGCGTCGCCGATCGTCGCGTAGTAGATGCCGCCCGAGCCGATGTCGAAGTCGTCCCACAGCGGCAGCAGCGCCGGATAGGACAGGCCTTCGGACGGCAGCTCGACGTTGTTGAAGTCGAGCGGGCGCACCATGCCGACGATGATGCCGCCGTTGCTGGAGACGCCGAGCACGTTGGTCGGCGTGCCGTAGAAATCGAACGAGAACGGCATGTCGACTTCGCGCGTGCCGTCGCCGCTGCTGTTGAGATCGTCGATCAGCGTGCCGTTCGCGGTGATGTCGACGAACTGGGATGCGCCGCTGTCGTCGTAGTCGAAGCCCGGCAGGCGTCCATCCTGCGCCGTCCACGTCGCGATCACGGTGCCGTTGTCGACGCTCTCGGCGGTGACGATGCGGTTGAACTGATAGCTGGCGCCGTCGGCGAGCGGCTGGTTCACCAGCGCGAACAGGCTGCCGCCGATGGTGTCGCCGAGGCTGTGGTAATCGAGCTCGATGCCGGTGTGGTTGGTCACCGTGTAGCAGAAGTTGAGCTTGTCGCCGACCTCGGCCGATACCTCGGTGGCCGTGCCGCACTGGCTCGGGTCGCCGTTGTCCGGCGCCACCGTCAGTGCCAGCGAGAGGCCGTTGCCGCCCCCGCCGCCGGTCATGCCGACGACCTGGAGGCCGAGTGCCGTCGCGTCCGGCCAGCCGCAGGTCGTCGCGGCGCCCCAGCCGAGGCAGCCGGTGTTGTAGTTGTTGGTCGGATTCTCGAACTGCGGCAGATGGCCCGGGGTTGGATCGGCCGGGTATCCACGCCAGGCGAGTTGCGGCGTGAACGGGGCTTGCGAGTTCGTGTTGGTGTTGGCCTGCAGCACGACCCAGTAGGTGCCCTGTGGCAGCAGGCACGGGGTCGGCATCGTCACGCTGAGCGAGGCGAACGGCGGCGCCGCGTCGAGCGTGCCTTCGGCATTCGTCGCCGAACAGAGCGCGGCGCCGCCGTCGGCGGGAATGCCATCATTGTCGGCATAGACGGCGACGTTGTAGGTAAAGTGCGTCGATCCGAACAGGCTGTTGGTGTAGACCACCGAGAAGTCGAACGCGCTGACGGTCCAGCCATTCGCATCGCCGACGACGAAATCGTCGGCCGCGAAGGACTCGTCGCCGGCGGTCGAGGTCTGCGCCGGAACGGAGGTATCGAAATCGCCGCTCTGGCTGTACAGCACCATGCTGCCGGCCGGGCGCGCCGGGGCGATGCGCTGGGCTTGCGCGCGCTGCACGGAAACGACGGAAGGCTGCAAGGCGGCGGCGCCCGCCGCCGACGACGCCGCGACGGCGCCGTGGAGGGTTGCGACGGCGGAAAGGGCGGCCGCGATACCGACGGCTATCGAACTCTTGCGCATACGATCGGATGTCCTGGGGTTGACGAACGGGACGCAACGCAGTCGCGTTGCGCAAAGGCGAACGGGGTCGATTCGAACCGCTACGGCATCCCGCCCGCCGGGTCCTGGCGTTGCAAGCGGCGGCCGAACGCGTTCGCGCCGCCGCGTGCCTCGGCTCGATGCCGGCTGCGACCGCGCTGCGCGGACGACCGCGGAAGCTTGCGTCGAGCCTAGACGGCCGCGCGCCGACCGCGCCAGCGCAACGCCGCTACGCTTATTGCGCCTTCGTTTCCAAGCCGTTTCCGGAGGATGACTTCGGCATGACCTGCGCAGCTCCGGCAGCAAAAGACGCCGGCAGCGCGCGCTCGCCGGCCAGCCGCCGCGCCTGCGCCAGAGCGCTCGCGGCGGCCTGCTCCTGGTTCAACGCGCGGTAAAGCTCCGCCTGCAGCAGGGCGGCATCGAAATCGAATTCGGCGTAGCGCGAGACCAGGCCGATGATGGTTCCGGCCTGTTCCAGCTCGCCCTGCGCGAGCAGAAAGCGGCCGTAGGATCCGGCGACTTCGCGCAGGATGTCGGGCGCGCTCCAGCGCTTGGCCATGCCGAGGGCTTCCTCGAACAGCGAACGCGCCTGCGCCGCGTGCTGGTCGACCGCCGCGCGTTCCGCCTCGACCAGGCGCGCCGCGAGCACCACGGAGGCATCGTTCGATGCCGCCGCCCAGGCGCCGAGTGCGCGCATCTCGGTCGCGGCTTCATCCGCACGCTGCAGCTTGTCCAGGCTGCGCACGACGGTCTGCCACGCGCCGGCGCGATGCACTTTGGAGCCGGGCGCGACCAGCTCGGCCAGTGCCTGCCGCGCCAGCAGCAGGGCGGTTGCCGCTTGCCCGGTGGCGAGTTCCAGCCGCGCCTGGCTCGCGTGCGCGATGCCACGTTCGGCCGTGAACGAATCGCCGCCCGATTCCTGCAGCGCGCGGTCGAGCAGCGCGCGTTCCTCGGCGTAGCGGCCGCTGAGTTCGAGCGCGTTTGCGCGCTCGAGATAAATCAGCAGACGCGTGCCGGCGTGGCCGACCTGTGCCAGCAGCGCCATCGCGCGATTGCTGGCGTCGAGCGCGTCGAGCGGATGCAGCAAGGTGATCCAGGCGGTGCTCTCGTTGATCAGCGAGTTGACGTACTCGTCGATCATGCCGAAGCGCTCGAAGCGGCGGCCGATGCGCTGCTGCGTCGCCACGACTTCGGCATAGCGCCCCTGCAATGCCTGCAGGTTGCTTTCGTTGCCTTCGATCTGCGCCAGCAGGACCGCGTCGACCGCCAGATTCGCGGCGATCTTGGCGCGCGCGAAATCCGCGCCGGCAAGGTCGTACTGCTCCTCGATCAAGTGCACGATGCCGCGGTCGTTGTAGGCACGCGCGAGGTCGCCGGGCAGATCGCGGCGTTCCAGCAATGCGATCGCCTCGTCACACACCTGTGCCGCAGGATCGGTGCGGCCCAGGCGCGCCAGCGCCACGCAGCGGCTGCGCTGTGCGAATGCGTGCAGCAGCGGATCGGCTTCGGCCGAGACGTCGGCGGCGAGTTGCGCGAGCTGCTGCTGCGCCGATTCGGAATCGCCGAGGTCGACATCGATCTGCGCACGCCGCAGGCGCACCTGCGCCATCTGCTGCAGGGACGGCGCGGCGGCGTCGATCAACGCGCGCGCCTGCGTCGGCTGGCGTGCCAGCCGCGCCGCATCGATACGCTGCAACAGCTCGGCTTCGGACAGGTGGGCCGCATCGGTGAGCGCGGCCGGCACACGCTGCGCAAGCTGTTCGAGCAGACGGTCGCTGAGCAGACCTGCGGCCGTGATGACGTTGTCGGCCTGTGCTTCGACCGCGTGCGTCGCGCCCGCCGCATCGATCAGTTCGGCACGCACGATCCAGACCGCAGCGGAGCGGCGCACGACCGGCACGATCAAGCGACTGCGTTCGGTGACCCCGCGCAAGGCCGCCAGCGCCGTGTCGCGACGCGTGCCGGCCGGCACCAGGCGCACCACGTTGTCGCTCGGCAACACCGCGAGGCCGGCGGTTGCCAGGCGCGTCGCGATGATGTCCATCAGGCCGAGCCGCAGCCAGGCATCGTCGGACGAGGCCAGCACCTCAGCCGGCAGCACCGCGATCACGCCGACCGGACGGTCGGCTGCGGCTACGGTCGGCTCCAATGCCGGGTCGAGCGCGGGCTTGGCCTGACGCGATGAGGCGACGTAGGCGACCGCCGCGAGCAGAAGCGCGAACGCGATGCTGGCGAGTGCGAGTGCGAGCGGACGGAGGCGGCGATCCGAGGCAGGCCGCGCGACGACATCGTCGTCTGCCGCAACGGCTTCCGCAGCGGCAGCCTCGGCAACGGCAGCCTCCGGCCGCGGCTGTGTTTCAGCCGGCTCGCCGACGACCTGCGTCTGCGCCGTCCAGCGATAGCCGAAGCGCGGCACCGTGCGCAGAAAGCGCTGGTTCTCGCCATCGTCGCCGATCGCGCGCCGCGCGGTCAGAATCGTCTTGCCGAGCGCGGCATCGCTGACGCTGACCTTGCCCCACACCGCGGCGACGAGTTCGTCGCGGCCGACCGCGCGGTCGCGATGCTGGATCAAGTAGGCGATGCAGTCGAACACCAGCGGCGCCAGGTTCACCGGCTGGTCGTCGCGCAGCAGCGTGCGCAGCGACACATTGATCGTGCAATCGCCGAATTTTACGACCTGGACCATGCCTGAAGAGTATCAGCGGCCTGCCGCCCGCGCGGCCGCGGGGCTCGCGTCCGCGCCGGCCTAGTAGGCGAACTCGGCGAACAGCGGATCGACGCTGCCTTGCCAGGGACCATGGAACAATTCGAGCTTGCGCTCGGCCGGCGTCTGCTTCGCATCGACGATCTGCAGCAAGGCATCGAGGAAGATGCTTTCGTCGGCGCCATGCGCGTTGGCGCGCGCGCGGCGCTGCAGGCCGTGCGCGGCGACCTTGACCGCCTCGGTCGCCAGATCGCACACCGTGCCGCTGCGGAACGGCAGCTTCAGCGCGTACTTCGGCACGCCATCGCGCAATGCATGCCGCTCGGCGCGGCTGAAGTCCTTGACCAGGTCCCACGCCGCATCCAGCGAAGTCTGGTCGTACAGCAAGCCGACCCAGAACGCCGGCAGCGCGCACAAGCGATTCCAGGGGCCGCCATCGGCGCCGCGCATTTCCAGGAATTTCTTCATGCGTACTTCGGGAAACGCGGTCGTCATGTGATCGGCCCAGTCGCGCAGCGTCGGCTTCGCGCCGGGCAGTTCGGCCAGATCACCGGCGAGGAACGTGCGGAACGACTTGCCGGCGAGGTCGATGTACTCGCCGTCGCGATAGCTGAAATACATCGGCACGTCGAGCAGGTAGTCGACGTAGCGTTCGTAGCCGAAGCCGTCCTCGAACACGAAATCGAGCATGCCGGTGCGATCGGCATCGGTATCGGTCCAGATGTGCGAGCGGTAGCTCTGGTAGCCGTTCGGTTTGCCTTCGGTGAACGGCGAATCGGCGAACAACGCGGTCGCAATCGGCTGCAAGGCGAGGCCGACGCGGAACTTCTGCACCATGTCCGCTTCGCTGGAGAAGTCGAGGTTGACCTGCACGGTGCAGGTGCGCGTCATCATGTCGAGGCCGAGCGAGCCGACCTTGGGCATGTAGTTGCGCATGATCTGGTAGCGACCCTTCGGCATCCACGGCATCTGGTCGCGGCGCCATTTCGGCTGGAAGCCCATGCCGAGGAAACCGACGCCGATCGCGTCGGCGACGGTCTTGACTTCGCGCAGGTGCTGCGACACTTCGGCACAGGTCTGGTGGATCGTTTCCAGCGGTGCGCCGGAAAGCTCCAGCTGGCCGGCCGGCTCCAGCGTGACCGAGGCATTCTCGCGTGCGAGCGCAATCAGCTTGCCGTGTTCCTCGATGCGCTCCCAGCCGAACTGCGTCATGCCTTCGAGCAGGACGCCGATGCCGTGCGGACCTTCCCAGGTCGGCGCACGCAGATCGTCGAGGCGGAAGCCGAACTTCTCGTGCTCGGTGCCGATGCGCCAGTCGGCGGGCGGCTTCTCGCCGGACGCGATGTAGTCGACCAGCTCGCTGCGGCCGGAGATCGGGGTTTCTTTGACGGCGGAAGGTCCGGACACAGGGAAGCCTCGACGGAGAGGCCGGCATGATGGGGCCTCGAAGCGGCGGTTAAAAGGGTGCGACACCGTCGGACACCATCGGCTGTGCAGATCCGATGGCGAAACGAGGATCCTCGTGCGCCTTGCGCAGCGTCACCGACCGACGGATTCGGGCGGCGACGGCCAGTTCTCGCCGAACCACGCCTTCGCCTCCTCCACGAACGCCAGCTGCACCACCGACAGCGCGCGCTCCTGCGGATAGGCGAGCAGGATGCGCTGCAGCGGCAACGCGTCGGAGATCGTCTTGCGCACGAGCGGCTGGCCGTCGTAGCTGAAATCGCCGTACGGCCGCGAATAAGCGACCGCGATGCCGAAATGGTTGGCGACCATGCTGCGCTGGAGTTCGAACGAGCCGGTGCTGAGCGCGCGCGTCGGGCGCACGTTGCAGTGGTGGAACAGCTCCAGCACGTGCTGCCAGCTCTGCGCCTGGTCGGTCATGATCAACGGTTCGCGCGCGAGTTCAGCCATGCTGACGGTCGCGCGCCCGGCCAGCGCATGATCGGCCGGCAGCACGGCCTGCGGCGCCAGTTCGCACAGGATCGTCGTCGCGACCGTCGCCGGCAGGCCGAGGTCGTAGGTGATCGCGATATCGATCGCGCCTTCGTCGAGGCGGCGACCGATCGTGTCGAAGCCCTCCTCGCGCACGATCACGCTGATCGCCGGCGACTTCTCGCGCAGGCGCGCGAGGATCGGCGGCACGCAGTACGGCGCGAGATCCTCGAAGCAGCCGAGCACGAACTCGCCGCTGAGCGCGCTGCTGTCGCCGGCGAGCGCCTCGAGCGCCTCGACCTCGGCGAGCACCTGCTTGGCCTTCGCGATCACGCCCTGCCCGAACCCGGTCAGCGACACGCCGGTGCCGCGCTGGCGTACGAATACCTGGCGGCTGAAGTGCTCCTCGATCTGGTTGATTGCCATCGAAATGGACGGCTGCGAGGTATGCAGCGCCTTCGCCGCCTCGGTCAGATTGCCGTGGCGTGCAGCGGCGATCGCGTAGCGCAGCTGGCGCAGGGTCAAAGTCATGCATGTCCTGGATGCGACATCGGGTCGTGGCCGATCTTAGCGGGCGCCGGGCCGCGCCGCGCGCATCGCCGACCACGCGCCGGACTGCTCGTCATCGGTTTTCCTGATGAGCCACCTAGCAATTCAATATTTTATTTTCGAGTCAATCCGATTGCACACTCGGGACGACAGGAAGACGGATAGACAGATGGACGTCTATTTGTCGCCACGGGGAATTTCGCGGGTCCTCTTCCAATCCAGCGGCGGCGCGCAGGCGCCTCCGCTCGTTTCCTTGCAACTTCAATGGGCTCGGGCAGATGACATTACATACCTATGTGCGGTTGCCGCTGGTTGCTTCGCTCGCCGCACTGGCGACGCTGGCGACCGGCGCGACCACGGCACCACCGATTCACGCCACCGCCGTCACGCATGTGCGCAGCGCGGCGAAAGTCGCGTTGCACAGCTTGTCCGACGGCACGCTGTACGATCAGCTGACCAGCGGCAACGTCAACGGCGCCTTCGTCAACGACGTGCTGGCGCCGCCACCAACGATCGCGAACACCTCGGTCGGTGCGGACGACTTCGTCGTCGGCGACGCTGCCGGCTGGACGATCACCTCGTTCGTGTTCAGTGCATTCGGCCCCGGCAGCACGGTGCCGCCGAACATCACGCTGAACGTGTACGCGGACGACGGTGCGGGCATGCCGACCGCCACGGCGGCCTGCACGGCCGCAGCAACGCCGGTCTCGTATGTCGGCACGCCGACGTTCCAGATCACCGCCGCGCTGGCGACGCCGTGCGTGCTACCGGCCGGCACCTATTGGGTCGCGTGGTCGTTCGACGATGTCGACCTGACCACGGGCGTGTGGGGCTGGTGGGGACAGGGCAGCACGCTGCACAACCAGCCGGCGCTGTGGTGGAACCCGGGCGGCAACCTGAGCGCGTCGTGCTCGGCGAGCTGGAGTCCGTTTGCCGACTGCGGCATCTACGACCCCAGCCTGCAGGACTTCGGCTTCGCCGTGGTCGGCCACGTCAGCGGCGACGGCAACGGTCTTTCGGTCAGCCTTGGGCTCGCGCCATTCAGCGGCGACCCGAACGAGTGCGGCACGGCCAGCAGCCTCGACGTCAACGTCGGCGACCAGGTCAACGTCTGCTACACCTTGACCAATGGCGGCACGCAAGCACTCGCCTACCAGTCGCTGGTCGACAGCGTCGACGGCGCGATCGTGACCTACGATCCGACCACGATCGCAGCAGGCGAGAGCCACAGCTACGTGCGCACGATCGTCGCCAGCGGCGACACCGATCGCACCGCGACCTGGACCGGCTACGCACAGATCGCCGGCTACGCCTACGACGACAGCGTCGCTCCGGACTTCATCGACATCTCGGCCAGCGGCACCGACACCGGCATCATCGACGGTGCCGGCGGCAGCTCGGACCCGAACGCGATCGGCGAAGTGACCGCAGGCTTCCCGCTGAGCTTCTACGGCCAGACGTCCACGGCGCTCTGCCTCAGCGCCGACGGCCTGATCCTGTTCGACGATGCCGCCTGCGTGCCGCCGTCGCCGGGTTCGGATCCGCCCCCCGGCTATGCCTTCAATCAGTCGATTCCGGTTTCCAACGTGGGTCAATTCGGCATCGAAGTGCCGACCATTCTCGCGCCGTACTGGATGAACTTCGACAACGGTCCGGGACGCCTCTACACGCAGACCCTGGGCAGCGCGCCGAACCGCACGTTCGTGGTGCAGTGGAACGACGTCTACAGCTATGTCACGGCGACCGAGGGCTCGACGTTCGAAGTCGTCTTCTCCGAAAACAGCCCGACCATCCGCTACGAGTACCAGTCGACCGGATTCGGTGGCAACGGTGCCGACGATGGCGCGTGGGCGACGGTCGGCCTGCAAGGCGATCCGAATGGCCTGTACACGAGCTACTCGTACTTTCAGCCGTCGCTGCATTCCAACTCGGCGATCCAGTGGAACTACACCGCATCGGTCAGTTCCAGCGCCGACAGCAGCTCGGTGCATATCTCCGCCGGCGATCCGACCCTGGCGGTCGCGCAGACCCAGGTCTCGGCCGTGGTCGCTCCGGGCGCCACCGCGACACGTACGCTGTCGATCGCCAACGACGGCAATCGCGACCTGCACTGGAGTCTCGGCGAAGCACCGGGCGGCTCGACCGCGCATTTCCCGAAGACGCCGCGCTATATCGTGCCGACCACGTCCGGCACCGCGTCGCTCGCTCCGCGCAGCCTGGCCGGTGCGCGCAGCGCACAGCGACCGAACGCGGGCGGC
>Ga0247776_10000021_pt1 | contig 70766 bp, 63 predicted proteins | sample UWRJL199509C5_FD_179912 | JGI IMG/M metagenome (GOLD analysis project Ga0247776, IMG submission 179912) | Plant litter microbial communities from Arlington Agricultural Research Station in Wisconsin, United States - UWRJ-L199-509C-5 | ecosystem: Environmental > Terrestrial > Plant litter >...
GTTTGATCCAATCCAGCAGCGTCTGCGGCACACAGCCGATCTTGGGCGCAATCGATTCCACGGCGGACCACAGCGACGGATACTCCCCTCGGTGCTCCTGCACCAGTCGCACCGCACGCTCGCGTACTTCCGGTGAAAATTTCTTCGACTTGTTCATAGCTCCATTCTCTCAAGAGTTGGAGCCTCCACAGAACCCGGGGCGATTCAACTTCTGCTGGATCTCGTGCGATGAAGCGAAATTCAGGCCTATCTTCAAAACAACAGCTTCAGCCAAGGGAGACGCCACTAATATTACCGCCATACATGCCAATAGCCTGCGCCAGTGGCGCCGCGGAGAGGCAGGCTATTTTTACCGCTAGCGCAATGCAGAACCCATATCGAGCCAACCAGCGCACCGAGAACAAATAGCACGAGTATCGCGTACCGATTATCTGTAAAAATCCACCCAGCTATCATTTCTATGACCGTTAAAAGGACCGCGGGTATGAGAGCAGCAACGAATATTCTGCCTTTCGATACAGATTTACCTAAGTTCGAAAAAAATCTCCAAATGTAAAGCAGGCCAAACGCGATAGTTAAAGAGCATACCAAATACACGCCGTATATCACCGCTGTCCTCACCATCACAGGAGCTCCGAATCCTTAGCAAATTGCCGTAGAAAATCACGACTCTTTTCAGATATTTTTCGGATAAGCCGGTCGCGCAGGTGGAGCACCCGGCCGCGAACGTTCACGGGGATTCGGTCCCTTCCGAAAAATCCTCGCACGGAGTCGAGGTCCGTCAGGGACCACGTAGCATCTAGATCAGAACTTGATGCTCGCCTCGACGTAGCTGAAGCGCCCCGGCAGGTCGTAATTCGACGCGTCGTAGCCGTTCAACGAGCAGCTGAGACAGACCGGCGGATCCTTGCTGAACAGATTGTTGACGCCGGCCGAGATGCTGAAGTCGTACTTGATCGGCAGCTTCCAGGTCACGCGCGCGTCGTGATAGGTGGTCGCGCCGAGCCTGTGCGAGCCGTTGACGCGGCCACCGAAGACGTTGTCCTGTTCGCTGCAGATCGGAGCTCCGGAAGCCAATCCACAGTCCTCGATCATTCCCGACAGATAGCGCACGGTCCAGCTCGCACTCCAGTCGGCCAGGCTCCAGCTGCCGATCAGGGTGGACTTGACGCGCGGGATGCCGCTGTCGGCGACTTCGACGCCGACGCGGTTCGGTTCGCGCGCGCCGGTGTCGGTCGACACCGCCTTGTAATCTTTGGTGTAAGTGACCTGCCAGTTCACGCCGAAGTTGCCGACTCCGGTATCAGGGCTGAACCAGTTGATTCCGTAGTCGATACCGCTGGTATCGATGCGGCCGAGATTGCGCAGCGTGTTGTTAAAGCCGTTGATCGAACCATTCGCCGCGCGCGTGATGCCGTCGCAATACGACGGATCGAGCGTCTCGACGCAGCGGTTCAACTGGCTCTGCGCCGATGGCGCCTGGATCGCGTTCTCTATCTTGATGCGGTAGTAGGTCACTTCGAAATCGAGCTTCTGCGCCCAGGCGGTGTTCTCCGCCCAGCCCGGGCTATAGACGCCGCCGAGCGTCGAACTCTTCGACTCTTCCGGCTTCAGATCCGGACTGCCGCCGGTGATGATCGAGATCTGCGGATTGTTCTGCGTGAAACCGATCGGCACTCCGAGTGCACGGCAATTCGCCGTCACATCGCCACCACAGGGATCGACCAGCTGCGCATCGAAGCGCGAGAACGTGCTGAACAGCTCGCCGATCGACGGGGCGCGGAAACCTTCTGCCCAGGTGCCGCGCAGGGTCAAATCGTCGATCAGCTGCCAGCGCAGCCCCAACTTGCTATTGGTCGTGCTGCCGAAGTTCGAGTAGTCCGAGTAACGCGACGCCACGCTCAAATCGAGGTGCTTGGCGAACGGCAGGTCGGCGAGCAGCGGCGCGTTCAATTCGACGTAGTACTCGTTGACCGAATAGCCGCCGCTGGTTGGACCCGACGGCACGCCATTCGAATCGCCCGCGGTCACGACGGAATCCGGCGTGTACGAGCCGTTGAGTTTGCGATGCTCGTAGCCGGCGGCGAAGTCGAGCGAACCGGCCGGCAGCTGGAACAGATTGCCTGACAGGTTCGCCGTCCACATCTCGAGCTTCTGCTTGCTGCGGTCGGTCTCGTCGAACAGGGTGTAGTTGAGCATCTCCGGCGTGATCGTGCCGGGTCCGCCGAACAGGTTCAACGGCACGCACGGCGCCGTGCACTGATCGACCGGACCGAGCGCATTCATGATGTGGCGGATGTTGTACGTGCCCCTGACCGTCTGCGTCGCATCGTTCGTGCTGTTGACGTAGTTGACGTCCCAGAACCATTGGTGATCGCTGAACGTGATGTCACCGTTGAGACCCGTCGCGTAGTACTTGGTGTCGACGCTCTGCTTGAAGATGCGCGGCCCGCCCTCGACCATGCGACGGCCAAGACCGAAATTCGAATCGTCGCCGCTGAGCGAGAAACCGAACGGGTTGTACGGGTTGGTCGCGTCGACACCGACGCGATAGCACAGATCGATCGCCTGGCAGAACTGCTGGCCGAGGAAGACCGGTTCGGGCGCGGCCTGGTTGGTCGAATCGCGCGAGTTGTACAGTCCCTTCAAATAGAAGTTGACGTGCTCGGTGATGTGGTAGGTGCCCTGCGCGAAGATGCCGTCGCGATCCTGCGGTGTCAGCAGCAGGTTGTATGGCGCGAAGTTGAAGCGATCGGCTGTATCGAAACCGTGGAATCCGCCCGGAAATTGCTGCAGGCCATTGGCACCAGCAATACCGTTCGCGGTTATGTCGCAGAAATTGTCGGGGCAAAGTCCGCCGAAGCTGTTGCCGCCCGGTGGTGCAAACAGGATTCGCGTATAAGGCGTAGCCGAACTGCCGCCAGCTAGGCCGATACCCGGCACCGGAAAGCTCGACTGGCTCCAGTCGCCGGAGCTGATTCCGTTCTGCTTGAAATGGCTGATGTCGATGAAGAAGTCGAATTTGTCGGTGCTGCCACCGAGCGAGATGTCGCCCGAGTAGGTTTTGCCGTCGCCGGTCGAGTAGTCGCCGCCGTAGACGTGCAGGCCGAGGCCGTCCTGTTTCTTCTTCGTAATGATGTTGATCACGCCGGCGATCGCATCGGAACCGTAAAGCGACGAGGCGCCGTCCTTGAGGATCTCGATGCGATCGACGACGCTGGCGGGAATCGTATTGAGATCGACCGCAGCGGACACGCCCGAGGCCGAGGACTCGTTGACCCAGCGCAAGCCGTCGACAAGGATTAGCGTGCGCTTGGCGCCGAGATTGCGCAGCGAGACCGTAGTCGAGCCGGAACCGACGCCGCCGCCATCCGGCGGAAAGCCGAAGTTGCCGGCCGAGTTGAACTTGGTATTGAGCGAAGACCCGCTGATCGCGAGTCGCTGGATCACGTCGCCGATCGAGCCGAGTCCGGTCTGCTCGATGTCTTTCGAGGTGATGGTCAAGATCGGCGTCTGCCCCTCGACCTCGGCCTTCTTGATGCGCGAGCCGGTGACTTCGACTGCCTGCAGCGTCTGCGCATCGTCGCCGCCTTTCTGCTGCGCCAGTGCAGGCAGTGGCGTGGTTCCTATCAGCAGGGCCCAGCCTGCCAATGCCGTCAACCTGATACTGCGGCGTGCCTTCATCGATGTCTCCCCGACGGTGCGATGGATTGGGAACCGGTAAAAACGTTTCTGTCTTGCGGCGGTCTCGATGTGAAATGCAAAGGAAATGTAAGACAAACGTTTTAATTTTGCTACAAGGCGATGTCGGCGCCCGTCTCATTTCGGCACTCTCGCGATCACGCGGACAAACGCCGAAGTCCTCGCGTTCGGCCCGTTCAGGCCCGCCCGTGCGGCTTTGCGCGAATGCGCGCGGCATGCGGCAGCTGCACAAATCCCGGCGCTACACTGTTGCGCCCCTCGTTGCCGGCTTTTTCGATGCGCGTTCGTTGCACTCGCCCTCCGCGGCTACTGTTTCTCGTCTGCCTCGGCCTGCTTGCCTCCGCGCCGCACGCCGAAGACCGCTCGCTCGAGCGCGAGCGCTTCCGTACGGCGCTGGCGACGGCGCAGCGCGCCAACGATGCCGACTGGAAGCGGCTGGCGGCGGCGCTCGACGCGACGCACTACCCGTTGACGCCGTATATCGAACTGACCGTGCTGCGCGCGCGCGTCGGCAAGCTGCAGCTGGGCGAGGTGCAGGACTTCCTCAAGCGCTGGCCGGACACGCTGGCGGCGAGCGATCTGCGCGATGCGTACCTGCGCGAACTCGCGCGGCGTGGCGAATGGACCACGTTCCGCACATTGTGGATCAAGAGCAACGAGCGCGACCTGCAATGCGACGCCTTGCAGGCGCGCCTGGCCGCCGGCGACCAGCTCGACTACGCGAGCGACCTCGATGCGCTCTGGCTGGGCTCGCGCAATCTGCCCGGTTCGTGCGATCCCGTGTTCACCGCCGCGCATCGCAACGGCCTGCTCAGCGACGCGCGCGTATGGGAACGGCTGCAACGCACGGCCGCCGCCGGCAATGCCGATGCGGCCGGCGAGACGGCAGCCTTGCTCGACGGCGCCGATCGCGCCGACGCCGATCGCATCGTTGCGGCATTGCGCGATCCCGGCGCTACCTTGGCCAAGGCGAAATCGTGGAGCGACGAAGCGCGCACGCGCGATGCGATCTCGTACGCGTTCGCGCGCCAGGCGCGGCGCGACAGCGCATCGGCGGAAACCGCATGGGCCGACCTCGGCACGCGCTTTCGATGGGACGACACGCAGAAGAACCGTATTCTCAATGCGATCGCCGTGTTCCGCTCGACCAGCTATTCGCCGGATGCACTGGCGCGTCTAAAGGCGTTGCCGGCCGGCGCCGAGGACGACGCCACGCGCGAATGGCAGGTGCGCATCGCATTGACCGGCGGCGACCTCAAGGAAACGCTCGCCGCGCTCGACGATCTGTCCGACACGCAGAAGGCCGACGCACGCTGGCGCTACCTGCGCGCGCGCGTACTGGCCAAGCTCGACCGCCGCGCCGAGGCGACGCCGCTCTTCACCGAGGTCGCGCACGAGTCGAACTTCTACGGCTTCCTCGCCGCTGACTGGAGCGAGCAGCCGTACACGATCTGCACGCGCACGCTGGCCGGCGATCCTGCCAGCGAGGCCATGCTGAGCAAACAGGCCGATCTCGATCGCGCGTTCGAATTCCGCGAACTCGGCATGCTGCGCGAAGCGCGGCGCGAGTGGGATTTCGCGATGACCAAGTTCGACGCGAACCAGCGCCGCCTCGCCGCCGACCTGGCCTATCGGCGCGGCTGGTACGACCGCGCAGTGTTCGCGTTCTCGGCCGATCCCGACACGCAGCGCCTGTACGAGCAGCGTTTTCCGCTCGGCATGGAAAAGCAGGTGCGCCGCGAAGCGCGTGAAGCCGGCATCGACCCGGCCTGGGCCTACGCGATCATCCGCGCCGAGAGCGCCTGGATGACCGACGCGCATTCGCACGCCGATGCGTACGGACTGATGCAGTTGCTGCCGGGCGTCGCCAAGCAGCTCGCGAAGGCGGAGAAGTTGCCGTATTCAAACGCGCAGGACTTGTTCGATCCCGATCTCAACGTGCAGCTCGGCACGCGCTTCCTCGGCCGCATGGCCGACAAATACGACGGCAGCCCCTGGCTCGCCAGCGCCGCCTACAACGCCGGCGAAGCGCCGGTCGGGCGCTGGCTCGACGCGCGCGCGACGCTCGATCCGGATTTCTTCATCGAGACGATTCCGTACAAGGAAACACGCGAATACGTTTCGCGCGTGCTCGCCTTCAGCGTGATCTACGATTGGCGCATGAACGGCAAGGTGCATGCGCTGTCGGCGCGCATGCCGAAGGTCGGGCAGGCCTACCAGGCGCCGGATGAGAAAACGCCGCGCAAAACGGTGATCTGCGCCAGCGAGCCGGCTGCCACGCCAACATCGTCGAGCATGACCACTGCCCCGTTGTCGCCGGCGCCAGCTACACAGCCTTGACCGACTGCGCCGGCGAGAAACGAAAGCCAGGACCACGAGGAGAGCAAAAGAGAGCAAGCTGACCGTGTTCGCCGCCCCTTTCGTCTCCTTGGTGGTTCGATCGATCGGACACGGGAAAGCTAAAGCCTGAAACACGAAGAACACGAAGGAGAAAAAGAGCACGTTGGGTTTGCTCGCTTTGATAGTTTGCTCACTTCGTGTCCTTCGTGTTCTTCGTGTTTCAATCTTTTTAGGCTTCGGTTTCTCGTGTCCTTCGTGGTTCAATCTTTTCCGCCAGACGTCCATCGCCCACGCAACGGAGATATGATGAAACCGCTCAAGCTCGTGATACTCGGCGGTACCGGTTTCGTCGGCAGCCATCTGGTGACGCGTCTGCAGCGCGACGGTCACACCATCAGCGTGCTCTCACGCAATCGCGAGAAACATCGCGAGTCCGGTGTATTGCCGCGCGTCGGTGTCGTCAGCATGGACGTCTACAATCGCGCCGAATTGACGCGGCAGCTCGCCGGCGCCGATGCGGCGATCAACCTGGTCGGCATCCTCAACGAACGCGGCAGCGACGGCAGCGGTTTTCGCAAGGCGCACGTCGAGCTGACCGCGATCCTGCTCGCCGCCTGCGCCGACGCTGGCGTGCCGCGGCTGCTGCAGATGAGCGCATTGCGTGCCGGCGAAGGTGAGAGTTACTACTTGAAGACGCGCGGCGAAGCCGAAGCGCTGGTGAAGGCTGCTCCGCTGGCATGGACGATCTTCCGCCCGTCGGTGATCTTCGGCGAAGGCGATGGTCTGTTCTTCCGCTTCGCCCAGCTCTTGCGCATGACGCCCGCACTGCCGCTTGCCCGTGCACACGCGAAGTTCACACCGGTCCATGTCGGCGATGTCGCCGAAGCGTTTGCACGTGCGCTGGCGCATCCGCACTCGGCAACGCGCACCTACGAATTGTTCGGTCCGCGGCAGATCGAGCTCGGCGAACTCGTACGCTGGACCGCGCACATGCTCGGCAAGCGGCGCCTGGTCATTGCCTTGCCCGATGCGCTCGGCGCGCTGCAGGCGCGCATCGGCGAATGGCTGCCGGGAAAGCCCCTGTCGCGCGACAATTTCCGCTCGCTGCAACTCGACTCGGTCGGCAGCGAGGACGGACTCGCCGCACTCGGCATCGTGTCGACGCCGATGGAGGTCGTCATGCCGGCGCTGTTGCGCGGCGGGAAGGGACCGCAGAACGGCTTCGACCGATCTCGTCGCGCGTACCGCAACCACTGAATCGATGGCCCGGCTTGACGCTTGCACGGCGCGCGCGTAGCGTCCGCCATCGCTGTACCGATCGGTACAGTCGACCTGCCGAGGACTGCCGTCATGAGCGAAACGCGTCCGCCGCTGCCGCCGTTCACGCACGCGAGCGCGATCCAGAAAGTGCGTGCCGCCGAGGATGGCTGGAACAGCTGCAACCCCGAACGTGTCTCGCTCGCCTACAGCCTCGACAGCCGCTGGCGCAATCGCACCGAGTTCGTCGACGGACGCGCGCAGATCGTCGCGTTCCTGACGCGCAAATGGAATCGCGAACTCGACTACCGCCTGATCAAGGAGCTGTGGGCATTCACGGCGAACCGCATCGCCGTGCGCTTTGCCTATGAATTCCACGACGATGCCGGCCACTGGTTCCGCGCCTACGGCAACGAGAACTGGGAGTTCGACGAAAACGGCCTGATGCGCATGCGCCATGCCAGCATCAACGATCTGCCGATCCAGCCGGGCGAGCGCAAGTTCCACTGGGACCGTAGCGGACCGCGCCCGGCCGATCATGCGTCCCTCAGCGATCTCGGACTCTGACGTCACGGTGCCGCACACGCCCAACGACCGCGCCGACATCCTGCCGGCGCTCGGCGAGCTGTTTCGCGAACACGGCTACGAAGGCACCAGCCTGGCCTTGATCACTCAGAAAACGGGGCTCGGAAAAGGCAGCCTTTACCACTTTTTCCCCGGCGGCAAGGAGGAAATGGCCGCGGCCGTGCTCGCGCATATCGACGAATGGTTCGAACGCCATCTGTTCGAGGATTTGCGCAACGAAGCCGACGCGCACGCAGCGATCCATGCGATGTTCCGCACGGTCGACGCTTATTTCCTCTCCGGCCGGCGCGTCTGCCTGGTCGGCGCGTTCGCACTCGGTGGCGTGCGCGATCGCTACGCCGGACGCATCAACGCGTATTTTGCGGTCTGGATCGACACGCTCGCCGCTGCGCTGCGACGCGCCGGCAAGCCGCGCGCCGCAGCGCGTTTCGCGGCGGAAGATGCGGTAGCGATGATCCAGGGTGCGCTGGTCGCGGCGCGCGCACTCGATGACGCCGCCGTGTTCCGGCGCGCGCTGAAGCGTGCCGAAGTCCGGCTCTTCGCAGCGGCCTGAACGTCGACGCTCCGAGTCGCTTCGCAGGATCCGGCGAGCGGCACGAGCCGATCGCGTGCCCGGCGGCCGCGCGGCAGGTCGACGTGGAATGTTGACGGCACATCGCGTCGAGTCGCCGTAGATTCGCCGCGAGCATCGCTACGCAGTGCCAGCGCGAAGAGCTGGCACAATGCCGGCCGATCTCCGAGAGCTTCAGTCTGCATGCGCATCTATCTCGTCGGCGGCGCAGTCCGCGATCGATTGCTCGGGCTCGACGTCGCCGATCGCGACTACGTCGTCGTCGGCGCGACGCCCGAGGACATGCTGCGCCTCGGCTACAAGCCGGTCGGCAAGGATTTCCCGGTATTCCTGCATGCGCACAGCGGCGAGGAATACGCGCTGGCGCGCACCGAGCGCAAGACCGGCCGCGGTTATCACGGCTTCGCCTTCCACGCCGACGCCGCGGTGACGCTGGAACAGGATCTCGAGCGCCGCGACCTCACGATCAATGCGATGGCGATGGAGGGCGATGGTGCGATCGTCGATCCGTTCGGCGGCCGCCGTGATCTGGACGACCGCGTGCTGCGCCATGTGTCGCCTGCGTTCGTGGAGGATCCGGTACGTGTGCTGCGCGTCGCGCGTTTCGCCGCGCGCTATGCGACGCTCGGCTTCCGCATTGCCGAGGAAACGCTGGCGCTGATGCGTGCGATGGTCGATGACGGCGAGGTCGACCATCTCGTCCCCGAGCGCGTCTGGGCCGAAACGCGCAAGGCGCTGACCGAGCCGACGCCATCGGCGTTCCTGCGCGCGCTGCGCGATTGCGCCGCGCTGCGCGCCGTGTTTCCCGAGGTCGACGCGCTCTACGGCGTGCCGCAGCGCGCCGAGTTCCATCCCGAGATCGACACCGGCGCGCACATCGAGATGGTGCTCGACATGGCCGCGCGCCTGGCGCCGCGCGACGACCTCGTCGGCTGGTGCGCGCTGACGCACGACCTCGGCAAGGCGCTGACGCCTAAGGACGAGTTGCCACGGCACCTGCGCCACGAGCACAACGGCGTCGCGCCGGTACGCGCATTGTCGGCACGGCTGAAGGTACCGGCCGAGTACGCCACGCTGGCCGAACTGGTGTGCCGCCATCACCTCGATGCGCATCGCGCCTTCGAGCTGCGTCCGGGCACCGTTCTGGAGTTGCTGGAGAAACTCGACAGCTTTCGCCGGCCCGAGCGCCTGCAGCCGTTCCTGCTCGCCTGCGAGGCCGACAAGCGCGGCCGGCTCGGCTTCGCCGACGCGGCCTATGCGCAAGCCGACTACCTGCGCGCCGCGCATGCCGCGGCAGCGGCGGTCGTTGCAGCGCCGTTCCTCGCACAAGGTCTTGCAGGCACGGCGATCGGTGCGGCGATACGCACGGCGCGCATGGGCGCGATCGGGACGGTCAAGCTTGCATTCGCGGCTGCGGGGACACCGTAAAGGCAGGTTGCCGCGCGCTCAGTCGGACGCGGCTCGCCAGCGGTACACCGCCTCGCCGATCCATTCGTGCACGACCGCCTCGGTTTTCTCCGCTGCGCCGCCGCTCGGCAGCAGATCGGCGAGGCCATCGAACGGCACCGCCAGCCGATCGCTGGCCAATGCGCAAGGCGCGAAGCCGGCAGCGCGGAACGCGATCAGTGCGCGCGGCATGTGCAGCGCCGAGGTCACGAGCCAGATGCGCTGCGGCAGTGCCGGTTCGAGCGAACGCACATTGCGCGCATTTTCCCAGGTCGTGCGCGCGGCGACTTCGCTGCGGATCGCGCCCGCCGGCACGCCGAGTTCGCCGGCCAGCTGCGCCATGACGACGCTGACCGGGACCGACTCCTTGTCGCTGGTGCCGGTGACGACGAGCTGCGCGTCGGACAGCCGCCGCGCCAGCCGCGCGGCGATCAGCGTGCGGCGCAGGCTCGCGGCATTCAAACTGTCGACATCGCCGGCCCGACGCGGCACGCGGCGTGCGCCGGCGGTCAGCAGCACCACCGTGTTCGGCTCCGGCGCCGCGCAGGCCGGCGCTGCATCCGCGCGATCTTCCTGCCAGCGCACCAGCGTGTCCGCGCCGAGCGGCGTGCAGCACACGATGCAGGCAATTTCGATCGCGAGGCCTGCACGCCACCACGCGCGTGGTATGCGCCCACGCGACCAGCACAGCAGCAGCGCCAGGGGCACACCGAAACCGAGCGGGGACAGCAGGGCGTTGACGAGATCCATCGCGCTCTGCCTACAGCCGCCGCGAATGCGCGGACGCGCGCAAGCCCGCGGGAGTTCGCTCGACACCGCGCGCGAATGCGATCGCCTGGAAGCGCTCGCCCATGTCGCCGGGCAAGGTCAAACGCTTCAACTCTGCAACGAGCCGCAGACGATCGAGCTCCGAAGCAGGGTCGGCCTCGGCAATCAGTTCGGGCAGTCCGCTGGCGAGCAAGAAATGCGATTGCGGCGCATAGCCTGCAAACTCGAAGCCGGCGCCGGTACCGGCCGCAGCGAGCGCGCTGAAGTCGACGAACGCGGTGATGTCTTCGAGCCCCGGCCAATGCAAGGGGTCGGCGTGCGCATGATGCCGGTAGTGGCAGACCAGGGTGCCGTCGCTGCGCTGTGGCAGGTAGAACTCGCGGCGCGCATAGCCGTAGTCGACGAACAGCATCACGCCGGCGCGCAGCGACGCGCCGATCGCCTGCAGCCAGTAAGGCAGCTGCGGCAGGATTTCGGAGCGATAGCCGTCGGCGAACGGCGCGTCGAGCGTGCGTTCGACCGCGCGCACCGCCGCGCCGACCACGGCATCGGCCGGGCGCAGGACAGGCACGAAGCGCTCGGCGTCGACGGCGACGCATTCTTCGAACACGGCGCCGTCGAGCATCGCGAAACGCGTCGCCGGCAAGGCGTCGACCACTTCGTTCGCGAACAGCACGCCGCGCCAGTCCGCTGTCGGCGGACGATCGATCCAGTCGACGCGCATGGCGAGCTCGGGCGGCAGCTCCTGCATCACGCGTGCGCGTTGGCGTTCGCGCAGGTCCGCGCTCGGTTCGAGGATGCGATAGCGCCGCGGCAAGGCATCGATGGCGGCGAGTTCGCGCAGCGCCGCCAGCGCGAACGCGCCGCTGCCGCCGCCGAGCTCGACGAAATCCGCCGCGTCGCCGAGTTCGCGCAAGGTCGGTGCGAGTGCACGCGCAATGCCGCGCGCGAACAGGCTGCCGAGTTCCGGCGCCGTGACGAAGTCGCCGGCGGCACCGAACTTGGTGCGCCCGGCGCTGTAGTAGCCGAGTCCGGGCGCGTACAGGCACAGCTCCATGTAGCGCGCGAACGTCATCGCGCCGGACGCGGCGATTTCGGCGCGGATCAGGTCGGCAAGCACGGCGGAGTGGGCGCGCTCGTCGGCATCCGGTTCGGGCAAGGCATGCTTCACCACTGGCTGGCCGCAGGCTTCTGCGGCACTCTCCACCTCGGCAACGGGCCTGCAGGATAACGGTCGGCATGCAGAACACAACGACGACGACGCACGACGGGCGTCCGGTAGCGCTGATCACCGGTGCCGCCCGCAGGATCGGCGCGGCGATCGCGCGCTGCCTGCACGCGGCCGGCTACGATGTCGCCCTGCACTGCCGCCGTTCGCGCGCCGAACGGGATGCGCTGATCGGCGAACTCGAACACGCCCGCGCCGGCAGCACGCTGGCGCTGCAGGCGGAACTGGCCGATGCCGCACGGCTGTCGCTGCTGATCGGCGCGACGATCGAACGTTTTGGCCGTCTGGACGGCCTGGTCAACAACGCCTCGGCGTTCTACGCGACACCGCTCGGCACGATCACGCCGACGCACTGGGACGAGCTGTTCGCGGCGAACGCGCGCGCGCCGCTGTTCCTCGCACAAGCGGCCGCGCCGCATCTGGCCGCACGCCAGGGCGCGATCGTCAATCTGGTCGATATCTATGCCGAACAGCCGCTCGCCCAGCACAGCGTCTACACGATGGCGAAGGCCGCACTCGCCGCGTCGACGCGCGCGCTCGCACTCGAGCTTGCGCCCGATGTGCGCGTCAACGGCGTCGCGCCGGGCGCGGTGCTGTGGCCCGAAGCCGGCAAGGCCGCGGCGGAGCGCGAGCAGCTGATCGCGCGCACGCCACTGCGACGCGCCGGCACGCCCGAAGACGTCGCCGGCGCCGTGCTGTGGCTGCTGCGCGATGCGAAGTTCGTGACCGGTCAGATCATCCGCGTCGATGGCGGACGCTCACTGGCGAGCTGAGTTGCCCCGCACGCGCGGGAATGCCGACCGCGTTCAGGCCTTGATCTTGAACGCATCGGCGACCAGCGCGCCGTCGAAACCGAAACCGGCGTCGCCGGTTTCCGCGTAGCGATGCAGCGCGGCGGCGTAAACGCCTTGCAGCGCGCTCTGCAGCAGGCCGAACAGCAGCACGCCAAGTCCGCCGACCGCGACGACGCCACCGATCGCCAGCGTCGAACCGGACTGCGCCGCCAGCCCGACCAAAGCGGCGCAAAGCAGGATCCAGGCGACGATGACCAGGCCGAAGACGACACCGACTCCCGCATTGCCGACCAGGTTTTCACCCCAGGTCTTCTTCAGCAGTTGCGCGCTGCGCTTGACCGCATCGATCGGCCCAAGGTTCTCGTTGACCAGGATCGGCACGGTGAGAAAGGTCGCGACCGTCCAGGCGACGCCGAGCAGACCGACGATCCAGCGCCCGATGAAGCCGGCGCGCTCCTCGATCGCGCGCAGGATCAGGCCGGCCGTGGCGGCGATCGCGGCGTAGCCGAGAATCGCCAGCCCATGCGACGAAGCGATGCGGAAGCCGTCGGCGAGCGTCGGATCGCCGCCGTCGAGGCGGATGCGCGCGGCGCCGACCAGCGCGGCGTTGAAGAAGAAGATCACGAAGTATTGGCACAGGTAGAACACAAACGCGAGCGGCCACAGCCACACCGGCGTCTGGCCGCCTTCATGGAACTGCGCGAAGGCACCGCCGAAGAGCAGCGGCAGGAAGAACGTCGCCGCAACCAGCAATGCGCAGATCGAGGAAAGCAGCGGAAACACCAGCAATTCGCGGTCCGAGCGCAATACCGCCGCGCTCGCCTTGACCAAGGCCCAACTGCGTGCAAACCTTCCCATTCGCTATCCCCTTGTCAACGCGGTCGGTGCGATCGGTCCACGCCGACAGCGCCCGCCGGGACCAGCGGCGACGATACACCAAAGCCGATCCGGCAAGCCCGCGCGACGGCGCACGAGCGCTCGTCCACCCGCTCTCCGCCGTTTTCAGCAAGGCACTGCTGCGCTACACATCGCGCACATGGCGGTACTGCCCCGGCGGCAGGTAGAGCGGAAACACGTTGGCCTCCTCTAGCTTCATCGCTTGACCGAGCAGCCGCGCCAGCCGTGCGACTTCGCCGAGCAGGCGGCGCCGCGTGCCGCTGAGCCAGGGAGCGTCGAGATATTCGCCGAGGATGGCTTCGACCCCCTGCAGCGAGCGTTGCACGTCGGCCTGCAGCGCCTTGAAGTGAATCACGGCGATGCGGTCGTGTTCGAGTCCCCAGCGAAGGTACGGATAGAGATGTACCGCCTTGGTCAGCGCGATCCGACGGAACGTGGCGGCGGCATCGCGCAAGCCGAGAATGCGCGCGTCCTCGTCGCTGCCACGGCAGGCATCGAGCAAGGCGCGCATCAGCATGCGCAGGGTTTCGTGCTCCTGCAGGAGCTGGCTGACCAGCCGCGGACGGTAGCGCACCGGCACGTGTTCGGCTTCGGCCTCCTCGAGCGGGATCGGCGGCATCGAGCGGGCCGGCAGACCGCCGAACATGCGTTCAAGAATCCTGGCCACGCGTCGGCTACCCCTCCCGGGTCGAGTGCGCCATCGTCGGGTCGCGGCAGTGTATCCGTTGATTTCGCGACTTACATCACGTTTTTGGTGGGAACACCGCCTGGAGCGGCGGGGTTTCCAGGTCGACCGGCGTAAAGACCGCCGTCGGCGCCTTCGCCGCCCACAGCGAAGCGAGCGTCGTTCCAGTGACCGGATGGCGCAGCTCCGGCGCGATGTCGGCCAGCGGCTTCAGTACGAACGCCTCGGCAAGTTCCCTGCGCGGCAGTCGCAAATGGCCGGGACCGCTCATGACAAGATCGTCGAACAGCACGATGTCGACGTCGAGCGTTCGGCTGGAATAGCGCGGCACGTCGCGGCGACGGCCATGGCGGTCCTCCAGCCGATGCAGCCAGTCGTCGAGTTCGATCGCGCCGAGATCGCTGTCGAGTCCGGCCGCGAGGTTGATGAAATCCGGCCCGTCGAAACCGACCGCGGCGAAGCGGTACGCCGGCGACACCCGCAGTTCACCGAAGCGCGTACGCAATTCCGCCAGCGCGGCGCGCAAGTGACATTCGGGTTCGAGGTTGGAGCCGAGGCTGAGCCAGGCGCGATGCATCGCCGTATTCGTCCATGCGCGCGCCGCGGCGTCAAGCTGGCAGGCGTTGCAGCGCCTGCCTACAATCGCCGGCGCGGACGCGGCGCCGCGTTCTCGAGGCGAATGCGATGACGTACTGCGTGGCGATTCAGGTCGACGCGGGCCTCGTGCTCGCTGCCGATACGCGTACCAGCGCCGCCTTCGACGACATCCAGTCGCACACCAAGATGCACGTGTTCGACGTGCCGGGCGAGCGCGTCTTCGTGCTGCTTTCGGCCGGCAACCTCGGCACCACGCAAGGCGTCGTCGCACGACTTGCGCGCGATGCCGGCGATGCTTGCGCGAACGTCAGCTTGCATACGGTCAAGCATCTGTTCGAGGCCGCCGACCATGTCGGCAAGGTGCTGCTCGACGTGCAGGCGCAAGCCAGCGGCGCGGCCGCGGACGGCATCAACGTCGAAGCGACACTGATCCTTGCCGGCCAGATCGGCAGCGATCCGCCCGGGCTGTTTCTGATCTATCCGCAAGGCAACTGGATCGCCGCCTCACCGGAAACGCCGTTCCTGCAGAGCGGCGAACTCAAATACGGCAAGCCGATCCTCGACCGCATCATCACGCCGGCGACCGCGCTCGACGACGCGGCGCGCTGCGCCCTGGTCTCGATGGATGCGACGATCCGCTCGAACGTGTCGGTCGGATTGCCGGTCGACCTCGCCTTGATCCGCAAGGATGATCTGCGCGTCTCGCATCGTTTGCGCCTCGACGCGGACACGCCGCTGTACGCCGACATTCGCGATGCCTGGGCGGACAAGCTGGCCGCTGCGGTGCGCGAGTTGCCGCGATTCGCGTGGGAGATGCAGGCAAACGCCCCGCTGCAGCGCGCGACATCCAATCACATCGGCGCTGGCGTCGCCGCAGCGAACGCGGCGGCCCAGTAGTCAGAAATACGCACACCACGCGTCGATGGGCACGCGCGCGGACATCATTCCGGCAAAGCGTTTCCCGACAGCGAAGCGGATGAAGCCTCGCGCGTTCTATTCCGCCTCGCGCGCGAAATACGATTCGGCGATCGCCCGATGCACATCGCCGAGGCCGATCTGGATCCGATCCATCGTCCGACGCGGTCCGCTTTCGATGAGTTCGCGCGTGTCGGCCTTGCGTGCCAGCGCGAGCGTCGGCGTCAGCGAATCCTGCAACGAGGTACGCGCCGGCATCTGCGGCAGCACCTGCTGCACGCGTTCCAGGCAGTACAGCACGCTGCGCGGGAATTCGCGGTTCTGCAGCAGGAATTGCAAGGCCAGCGCAGCGCTGACGCGCTGGCGCACGTGGCGGCGATACATCTGATACGCCGCGAGCGAGCGCAGCACGCTCATCCACTGCGTCGCCTGATAGGCATCGAGTTCTTCCGCCGCGCGTGGGCGGATCAGGCCGGAGCCGCCGGCATCGATGATGCGCGTGGTCATGTCGGCCTGCTCCAGAGCAGTGCCGAGGCGCAGGAAGTGGAAGCCGATGTCATGGCTGACGTTGGCGGTGAGGATGCCGGACACGGTCAGCGAATCGTCGACGACGCGGTTGAGCAGTTCCATGCGGTAGCGCCGGCCGAGCGTGCGCTCGCCATGCTCGCCGACCCATAGGAACGTGCCGTTGACGCGCTCCCACAGCTCCGGCGGCAGCGTGTCGCGGATCGAGCGCAGGCCGTCACGCGCGGCCTTGAGCGAGCTCAGCATCGAGTTCGGGTTGTGTTCGTCGAGCAGCAGGAAGTGCACGACTTCGTTCTCGCCGCCGTCGGCGTCGGCATCCGGATGGCGTTCGCGAAACAGCGCGCCTGCACCGAGCGTATCGAGCAGCGGCTGCCAGGCGAAGCGCACGCTGCGCGGCAGGTCGAGCTGCAGCTGGCTGTTCACGCCGACCAGGCGCGCGGTGTTCTCGGCGCGGCGCAGGTAGCGGCTGAACCAATAGAGGCTTTCGGCGACGCGCGACAGCATCAGTCCTCCATGTCCACGATCCAGGTGTCCTTGGCGCCGCCGCCCTGCGAACTGTTGACGACCAGCGAACCTTTGGTCATCGCGACGCGGGTCAGGCCGCCGGTGGTCACGTAGATGTCGCCGCGCGACAGCACGAAGGGACGCAGATCCAGATGGCGCGCCGACGGGCCGTCATCGGTCAGGATCGGCGCGGTCGACAGCGACAGCGTGGGCTGCGCCATGTAGTTGCGCGGATTGGCCAGGATCAGCTGACGGAACTGCTCGTGCTGGCGCTTGGTCGCGCGCGGCCCGATCAGCATGCCGTAGCCGCCGGATTCGTTCGCCGGCTTGACCACTAGCTGGGCGATGTTCTCCAACACGTAGTCGCGCTCGCGTTTGGTCGCGCACAGAAAGCTCGGCACGTTCGGCAGGATCGCCTCTTCGCCGAGGTAGTACTTGATCATCTTCGGCACGTAGGCGAACACGACCTTGTCGTCGGCGACGCCGGCGCCGGGCGCGTTCGCCAGTGCCACCTTGCCGGCGCGCCAGGCGCGCACCAGGCCGCGTACGCCGAGCACGGAATCGGGATTGAAGCATTCCGGATCGAGGAACAAGTCGTCGACGCGGCGGTAGATCACGTCGACGCGCTGCGGCCCGTAGACAGTGCGCATGTAGCAGCAGTCATCGTCGTCGACGAACAGATCGGGGCCTTCGACCAGTTCGATGCCCATGCTCTGCGCGAGATAGCAGTGTTCGAAATAGGCGCTGTTGTAGATGCCCGGCGTCAGCAAAGCGATCACCGGCGGCTCGCCCGGGCGGGGCGACAGCGCCGCCAGCGTGTCGTACAGCTGCGCCGGATAATCGTCGACCGGCAGGATCGAGGTGGTCTCGAACAATTCCGGGAAGACGCGCTTGGCGACCATGCGGTTCTGGATCATGTACGACACGCCGCTCGGGATGCGCAGGTTGTCTTCCAGCGCATACAAGGTACCGTCGGCATCGCGCACCAGATCCGAACCGCAGATATGCGCCCACACCCCGAGCGGCGGCTTGACGCCGACGCATTGCGGGCGGAAGTTGACCGAATCCTTCAGCAGACTGCGCGGGAACACGCGGTCCTGGATGATCTTCTGCTCGCCGTAGATGTCGCCGATGAACAGATTCAGCGCACGCACGCGTTGACGCAGGCCGGCTTCGGTGCGCTGCCACTCGCGCCGCGGGATCACGCGCGGGATCACGTCGAATGGCAGCGTGCGGTCGACGTTGCGGCCTTCCGAATACACGGTGAAGGTGATGCCCATCACGCGCGCCGCGAGATCGGCGGCGAGCTGGCGCTCGGCGAGTTCGCGATCGCTCAACGAGGCGAGGTAGTCGATCAGCTTGCGGGCAGCGGGCCAAGGCTGTCCGTCGGAGCGGAACAGCTCGTCATAGCTCGATGATCGATACCCTTCCCACTTCATTCGCGGCCCTCGGCGCGACGCAGCGGCGGCCGCTGCGCATGGTGGTCGTGTCGCACTGCATCATGCACGCTGGAACTGGCGTCGTCGAGATGCCCACGTGGCCACGCGGCGCGATCGATGTCAACAAAGGTTGCCGCGCTCGATGATCACGCCGACCGCGCGCGCACCGGTCACCGCACCGAGTTTGGACAGTTTCAGGCGCAGCCAAGGCACGCCGAACTCGCCGAGGATGATCTCGGCGCAACGTTCGGCCAGGGTTTCGACCAACTCGAACTCGGCCGCTTCGACGAAGGCGATCAGGCGCTTCGACACCGCCTTGTAGTTCAGCGTGTCGTCGATGCGGTCGCTCGCCGCCGGCTTGGCATTGTCGAATGCCATCTCGATATCGAGCGCGATCGTCTGCCGCGTCGTGCGCTCCCAATCGTAGATGCCGATGATCGTCTCGATGCGCAGGTCTTCGATGAAAACGCGGTCCATGATTGGGCACGATGATGGCTCGGGCGCCGATGATGCCGCAGGCAGCGGGACAATAGGGGCCGCTGCCGCCGCTTTCGGCACGCCGCGGCCGTCAACCCTGCGCGGTCTGCCACGTTGCGCAGGGGTCGAGGCATACTCATGCGACCCGGCCGGCAACCGCGCGCGCCCCGACTCCGACACGATCAAGGCACCGCGGTATGTGGAAACGCATCGGCTTGCAGTCCCCGCTCCTGGTTGCCGCGATTCTTCTCAGCGGATGCCAGAGCGTGCTCTTCGCCAGCCTGAACTCGACCGATCCGCAGAACGGCATCGAGCATCGGCACGGGCTTGTTTTCGATCCGCAGCACCGCCTCGCACTCGACGTCTACCGCCCACTGCAGGCGAGCCACGCACCGGTCGTGGTATTTTTCTACGGCGGAAGCTGGACGCACGGCGAACGCGCCTGGTACCGCTTCGTCGGCGCGGCGTTGGCTACGCGCGGCGTCATCACGGTGATTCCGGACTATCGCAAAGTTCCGCAGGTCGGCCTCGACGGCTTCATGGCGGACGCCGCCCTCGCCGTCGACTGGACCCTCGTGCACGCCGCAGAATTCGGCGGCGACGCCGAGGACGTCTTCGTGATGGGCCACTCCTCCGGCGGCCATATCGCCGGCCTGCTCGCCACCGATCCGCAGTGGCTCGGCGCGGACGGCCTGCGGCCGCGCGATCTGGCCGGTTTCATCGGCCTTGCCGGCGTCTATACGTTTCTTCCCGACGACGCGGACGACGACGACATGCTGGCCGTGTTCGGCAGTACGGCCGCCGAGCGCCAGCGCGCGGCGCCGCTGCACTTCGTGCAAGGCACCGAGCCGCCGATGCTGCTGCTGCAAGGCACGGCCGACCACGAAGTCGATCCGGCCAACAGCCGCGAACTCGCCACTGCCGTGCAGGCCTACGACGGCGAGGTCGAACTGAAGCTATATCCGGATATCGGCCATTCGGCTCTGCTGTTCTCGATGTCGCAACCCTTGCGCTCGCATGCGCCGACGCTGGAAGACGTGCTCGCGTTCATCCGCCTCCACCCGCACGCCGCCGACGCTACGCCAGTGCCGGCAGGTGTTCCAGCGACCAGCGCGGCTGCACCTTGATCGCCGGCGTTTCGTGCTGGCCGGCGGCGAGGCGCAGGGCGCCGGCGAACGCGATCATCGCGCCGTTGTCGGTGCAGAACTCCGGCCGCGGGAAATAGGTGCGAAAGCCTTCGTGTGCGCCGGTTTCGGCCAGTTGCGCGCGCAGGCGCCGGTTGGCGCCGACGCCGCCGGCGACGACCAGCGATTTCGCGCCGGTCGCGAGCATCGCACGGCGGCATTTGATCGCCAGCGTCTCGACGATCGCCTCCTCGAATGCGCGCGCGACGTCGGCCTTGGTCTGCGCTGACTTGTCGCTGCCCTGCCAGGCCAGCAGCACCTGGGTCTTCAGGCCGGAAAAGCTGAAATCGAGACCGGGACGGTCGGTCATCGGCCGCGAGAAGCGGAATGCACCGGCGCTTCCCTGCTCGGCCAGCTTGGCCAGCGCGGGGCCGCCGGGATAGCCCATGTCCATCAGCTTGGCGGTCTTGTCGAACGCCTCGCCGGCCGCATCGTCGAGGGTGTCGCCGAGCAAGCTGTAGCGGCCGATCGCGGCGACTTCGATCAGCATCGAATGGCCGCCCGAGACGAGCAGGGCGACGAACGGCGGCGCGGGCGGATCGGCTTCGAGCAGCGGCGCGAGCAGATGCCCTTCCATGTGGTGCACGGCGATCGCCGGCACGTCGAGTGCCCAGGCGAGCGCACGCGCGGCCGTCGCACCGACCAGCAAGGCGCCGACGAGCCCCGGTCCGGCCGTATAGGCGACGCCACCGAGATCGCTGACACCGAGGCCCGCCTGGCGCAGGGTTTCGCGCACGAGCGGCAGCAGTTTGCGCACGTGGTCGCGCGAGGCGAGCTCCGGCACCACGCCGCCATAGTCCGCGTGCATGCGGATCTGGCTGTACAAGGTATGCGCCAGCAGACCGCGGCGGACGTCGTAGAGGGCCACGCCGGTCTCGTCGCAGGAGGTCTCGATGCCGAGCACCGGCCCGGCCGCCGCTGGCGGGGACTTTGCAAATGACGGATTCATCGCGATAGAATACACGGCTCACACGCCCGACAGCCCTGGGCGACAGTCAACGGAGCCCTCATGCCCAGCGTCAAAGTTCGCGAAAACGAACCGTTCGAGTTTGCCCTGCGTCGTTTCAAGCGTACCTGCGAAAAAGCCGGCGTCCTCGCCGAAGTGCGCAAGCGCGAGTTCTACGAAAAGCCGACCCAGGAGCGCAAGCGCAAGCGCGCCGCCGCGGTCAAGCGTCACCTTCGCCGCATTTCGCGCGACGTGACCAAGAAACAGCGGCTGTATTGATGGACCGCGGACCGTGCGGTCCGCGTGTTCGATGAAGGGCTGTTCATCGGCCGGCAGTGCGCAAGCCCTGCCGGCTTTTTGCGTTTGAACCGCCGGCCCTCGGCGAGATTCCTCCCATCCCACCGGTCCGGCTCGCGCTGAGCCCGGTTACGACCCCAGCCGCGATGCATGCGCGTCGCCTTGCTGCCCCAGGAGTTGTCGATGTCGCTCAAAGAACGTCTGACCGAAGACATGAAGGCTGCCATGAAGGGCGGCGACAAGGACCGCCTCAGCGTGATCCGCCTGATCAACGCGGCGATCAAGCAGCGCGAAGTGGACGAGCGCATCACGCTCGACGACGCCCAGGTCCTCAGCGCGATCGAGAAGATGCTGAAACAGCGCCGCGACTCGATCACGCAGTTCCGCGCCGCCGGCCGCGAGGATCTGGCGACCAAGGAGGAATTCGAGGTCGGCGTGATCCAGACCTACCTGCCCGCGCAGTTGTCCGACGCGGAGGTCGACGCTATCGTCACGGCGGCAATCGCCGAATCCGGCGCAGTCGGTCCGAAGGACATGGGCAAGGTGGTCGGGTTGGTCAAGACGAAGGTGGCCGGGCAGGCCGACATGGGCAAGGTCTCCGGTCTGATCAAGCAGAAACTCGGCGGCTGAGCGACACCGACGGAGCCAGTGCGACAATGAATCCAAGGCCGCTGCGCCGCTCCCGCCATGACCGCAGGATTGCCGGCGTCGTCGGCGGCCTTGCCGAGTACTTCGGCTTGGCATCGAACAGCCTGCGTATCGCGTACGTGCTGGTCTCGATCCTCTCCGCCGCGTTCCCGGGCATCCTCGTCTACGTGCTGCTGTGGCTGCTGATTCCTCAGGAAGACTGACTCCTTCGCGCTGCGGCCGGCGCGTGCGATCCTGAGCGTTCCATGCCCGGCCGCATCCCCGAAAAATTCATCGACGACCTCCTCGCGCGCATCGACATCGTCGATGTGATCCAGGAGCGCGTGCCGTTGAAGAAATCCGGGCGCGACTGGTCGGCGCGCTGCCCGTTCCACGACGAGCGCTCGCCTTCGTTCACGGTCAGCCAGGCCAAGCAGTTCTATCACTGCTTCGGCTGCGGCGTGCACGGCAGCGCGATCGGCTTCCTGATCAACTACGATCGCCTCGAATTTCCCGACGCGGTCGAGGAACTGGCGAGCCGCGCCGGCCTCAAGGTGCCCTACGAGGGCGGCCGCGAAGCGCCGCGCGAAGACGCCAGCGATCTCTACGACCTGCTCGATGCCGCGGCGAAGTTCTTCCGGCGCCAGCTCGATGGGAACGCCGTCGCGCGCGCTTACTTCGCCGAGCGCGGCCTCGACGACACCATCATCGCGCGCTTCAATCTCGGCTACGCGCCGGACCAGTGGGACGCGCTGAAGAACGCGCTCGGCACCAGCGCGCAGCGCATCGCCCTGCTGGAAAAAAGCGGCATGCTGACCAGCGGCGACCGCGGCAGCCGATACGACCGCTTCCGCGATCGCGTGATGTTTCCGATCCTCGACCGGCGCGGCCGCACGATCGCGTTTGGCGGCAGAATCCTCACCAAGCCAGCGACAAAATCGGCGGCGCCAAGCAACACCGGTGTGCCGGAGACTCAAGCGGCTGTCGAGAAGTCCGGCGATGGACTGCCGGTTGCGGACGTTCGCGCGCAGGACGCACGCAAGGGCGAATCCGGCCCGAAGTACCTCAATTCGCCCGAGACGCCGCTGTTCCACAAGGGCCGCGAACTGTTCGGCCTGTGGCAGGTGCGCGAGGCGCGCGCGAAGATCCCGCGTCTGATCGTCGTCGAAGGCTACATGGACGTGATCAGCCTGCATCAGTACGGCGTGACCCAGGCGGTCGCCACGCTCGGCACCGCGACGACGCGCGACCACGCGGAAATCCTTTTTAGACAATGCGCCGATGTGTACTTCTGCTTCGACGGCGACCGCGCCGGCCGCCAGGCTGCGTGGCGCGCAGTCGAATCGGTGCTGCCGCGCATGCGCGACGGCCGCCAGGCGATGTTCCTGTTCCTGCCCGACGGCGAGGACCCCGATTCGCTGGTGCGCAAGGAAGGCCTCGAGGGTTTCGAGGAGCGCCTCAAGAACGCGATGCCGCTCAGCGAATTCTTCTTCGGCGAAATGGGCAAGGACGTCAATCTCGCCAGCCTCGACGGCAAGGCGCGTCTGGCCGAGCGCTCGCGCGCGCTGCTCGCGCAGATTCCGGACGGCGCGTTCCGCGACCTGATGCTCGGCGAACTCGATCGCCACAGCGGCGTACGCCTGAAGATCGAAACGCCTACGCAGACCGCGGTCTCGCGCGGCACCCGTCCGCAGCAGCGCTCGCTGGTGCGCGCAGCGATCACCCTGCTGGTGCAGCGTCCCGCGCTGGCCGGCGCGCTCGAACCGCCATGGATCTTCGCAGCGCTGCGCCAACCCGGCATTCCGCTGCTGGTCGAGCTGATCGCGCTATGCCGGGCGCGCCCGGAAATCACCACCGGTGCACTGCTCGAACACTATGTCGAACGCGAGGAAGCGAAGTCGCTGCAAAAACTCGCCGTGGTCGACTTTCCGGGCGGCGAGGACGAAGCACGCGCGGAGTTTCTGGATGCGCTGCGCCAGCTCGGGCGCCAGACGCAGCAGCAGCGGCTCGGCGAGCTTGAAATCAACGTGCGCGAGGGCGGCTTCGAAAGCCTCGGCAGCGAGGAGAAACACGAGCTGCGCGAACTGATGGCCTTGCTCGGGCGCGGCAACAAGTCGTGAGCTGAAGCAACCAGCGCGTCATTTTCCCGTGCAATTGGCCACGCACGGCGTCGCGTTGCGCTCCAGCATGAACTGGCTGCTCGCCCGCTTTGCCGCCTCGATGTCGCCGTAGGAACGGCACGAGGTACCGACGATGCGCGAACCGGTGGATGCGCCACGCTCGCAAATCAGACGATCGCGATCGCGCAGCGTGAGGATCGCATTAACGCTTTCCTGTGCGTTGAACAGCTTCACCTGGGTCGGCTTGTCCATCTGCGCGACCGCGCCGTACTCGTCGAACAGCCGGCTCATCTCGGTGAGATTCGCTTCGACTTTCTCGCGCTCGTCCGGCTTGACGTAGGCGTAGCGCCCGTCGGGTTCCATCTGCTGGCGCATGTCGGCGGCGGCGGCGATGAAGGTTTCGCGCGTATCGGCCTTGACGACCTCGCGGGTCTTCTCGGCCGCGACCCCGTGAGCGGCAAAGAGCATGCCGGCCATTGCGATCGCGTACACGATTCTCATGCCACCCTCCATCCGAACGATCGGCTCGGATGCTAGGACGCGCGTGTCGCCGTGGTCAACGACGGGCTTCGTCCTGGCCCATACGCGATTTTGCCTGCCGCTCGTCGCGCCAAAACGTGCAGGATCGCTGGCGTCATTCGCGTGGATTGGATCGATGCGCTTTGCGTGACACTTTCTGGAGGACATGCTCATGAAAATCGGCTTCATCGGACTCGGCGCAATGGGCAAGGGCATCGCCGGCCGCCTGCTCAGCGCAGGACACGAACTGATCGTGTGGAACCGCTCGCCGGCGGCGGTCGAGGAACTTCGCGGGCGCGGCGCGAAAGCAGCAGCGTCCGCCGCTGAAACAGCTGCGGTCGACGTGCTGCATACGATGCTCGCCGACGACAAGGCACTGCGCGCCGTGCTGTTCGACGGCGGCGTACTCGACGCGCTGCCGAACGGCAGCGTGCACGTGAATCACGCGACGATCTCGGTCGCGCTTGCGCAGGAACTCGGCGCTGCGCACCGCGAGCGCGGCGTCGGTTATGTCGCCGCTCCGGTATTCGGCCGTCCGGATGCGGCCGCGGCCGGCAAACTGCACGTGCTCGCCGCTGGCGATGCCGCGGCGGTCGCGCGCGTGAAACCGCAGCTCGGGGCGATCGGTCAGACGCTGTGGCCTCTCGGCGAAGCGCCCGAGCGCGCCAACGTGGTCAAGATCGCCGGCAATTTCATGATTGCCTCGGCGATCGAGATGATGGCCGAAGCGACTGCGCTGACGCGCGCGCACGGCGTCGGCGCAAAGGATTTCCTCGACGTGCTGACCGGCACGTTGTTCGCCGCGCCGGTGTTCAAGACGTACGGCGCGCTGGTCGGCGAACGCCGCTACGAACCGCCCGGCTTCGCGCTGCGGCTCGGCTACAAGGACGCCGGCCTTACTCTCGCGGCCGCCGACGCACAGCATGTGCCGATGCCACTGGCCGGTCTGCTGCGCGATGCGTTTCTCGATGCCCTGGCCCACGGTGACGGTGAACGCGACTGGTCGGCCTTGGCCGAAGTCGCAGCTCGGCGCGCGCAGCTGGATAGTCGCTGAAAAAACGTTTCGTTTCGCTCAGCGGCGAACGCGGCTGCACCACCGCTACGATGGATGCCCGCTTTCGCGGGCACGGCGTCAGTATTGCTTGTGCGCCCACCGTTCAAGGCGCCGCAAAGACTACGTCCTTCCAGGCTACCCGTTGGCATCGACGCCCGCGTTCGTCGACAGACGTCGATAGCAGCACACACTCAAGCGGCGCGCCGCATCGCCAGCAGCGCGGTCAAGGTCAGCGCCGCGGCGACGGCGAGGTAGTAGCCGACGTAAGACAAGCCATAGTTCGTCGCCAGCCAGGTCGCGATGTACGGAGCCAGCGAAGCGCCGAGGATGCCGGCGAGATTGAACGCGAGCGACGCGCCGGTATACCGTACCGCCGTCGGAAACAGCTCGGCCAACGCGGTGCCGAGCGGTCCATAGGTGAAGCCCATCAGCAGCAGGCCGATAGCGAGGAACGCGAGCACGCCGAGCGCACTGCCGGCGACGAACAGCGGCGCGAACGCGAGACCGAACACGAAGATCAGCAGCGTCGCTGCGAGCAGCATCGCGCGGCGCCCGTAGCGATCCGCCGCAACCGCCGACAGCGGAATGCCGAGCGCGAAGAACAGCACGCCGATCATCTGCAGCAGCAGGAAGTCCTTGCGCGCATAGTGCAGCGCCGAGGTGCCCCAGGACAGCGCGAACACGGTCATCAGATAGAACAGCACGAACGTCGCCAGCGCGGCGAACGTGCCGATCAGCAGCGGTCGCCAATGCCGCGTGCAGACGGTCGCCATCGGCAGCCGCACGCGTTCGTTGTTCTGCACCGCTTCGAGAAAGGCCGGGGTTTCGGTCAGGCGCAGGCGCACGTACAGGCCGACGCCGACCAGCAGCGCACTGGCGAGAAACGGGATGCGCCAGCCGAACGCGAAGAACTGCGCATCGCTGAGCCAGTCGCTGAGCAGCAGGAACACGCCGCTGGAGCAGAGAAATCCGATCGGCGCACCCAGCTGCGGAAACATGCCGTACCAGGCCTGCCTGCCCGGCGGCGCGTTCTCGGTCGCCAGCAGCACCGCGCCGCCCCACTCGCCGCCGAGGCCGAGGCCCTGGCCGAACCGGCACAGCATCAGCAAAAGCGGCGCGACCACGCCGATCGAGGCGTAGGTGGGCAGCAGACCGATCACGACCGTGGACAAGCCCATCGTCAGCAGCGCCGCGACCAGGGTCGCCTTGCGCCCGATGCGGTCGCCGAAATGGCCGAACACGGCCGAGCCGATCGGCCGCGCAAAGAACGCGAGCGCAAACGTCGCCAGCGACTGCAGCAGCGCCGAGGCCGGATCGCTGGAGGGGAAGAACAGCTTCGGAAACACCAGCACCGCGGCCGTCGCGTAGATGTAGAAATCGAAGAATTCGATCGTGGTGCCGATCAAGCTGGCAACCAGGACCCGCTGCGGCGAGTTGCCCGCGGCGAGCGGACCCGCTGCGAGCCGGCCTGTCGTGATTTTTCCCGCCGCCACCTGATTGTCGAGAGCGCTCATCGTGCGTGCGGTTCCGGCGGGCTGACATTTCATTCTGACATTGCTGAAAATCGCCACGCAACAGCACCCGGCGCTGCGACTCGCTTTGTCGGCGGCGCTGCTGTACGATGGCAGCACTGCGTTTGCCTGGGGTCACGTTGCATCGTGGCCCGATGTCGTCTATCTCAAGATTCACTTCGTCGTCACCTCGCTCTCTCCTTCGCATGCTCAGTCTCGGCCCGGATGTCCCGCGGCCGCGCATTTTTTTGTTTCTTTTCAGGAGTTAGTCATGGCAGATCGCCAGATGGGTACGGTCAAGTGGTTCAACGATGCGAAGGGTTTCGGCTTCATCACGCCGGAAAGCGGTGCCGACCTGTTCGTGCATTTCCGCGCGATCCAGGGCACTGGTTTCAAGAGCCTCGCCGAGGGCCAGCGCGTGAGCTTCATCGCCACGCAGGGCCAGAAAGGCATGCAGGCCGATCAGGTGCAGCTGGCTTAAGCCGCAGCGTCTGAGGCAAGCAGAAAACCCCGGGCCGCAATGCCCGGGGTTTTTTATGCTCGATCGTTATGGCAGCCTCGCGCTTGCAAACCCCCGACGGAGACTTCGATGGCAGCAAAGCCGAACTACAATTTCGAAAAGCGTCAACGCGACATCGCGAAAAAGAAGAAGCAGGACGAGAAGCTGCAGAAGAAGCGCGCGAAGAGCGGCGCGAACGCGTCCGACCCCGCCGATGCGGCCACGCCGCCGGCACCCGCGGGCGGCGGCAAACCTTAGCGCCGCAGGGTCCTGCGCCTCAGCGCAGGTCCGCCGCAATCACCCGGGCGGCGTTGTGTCCCGGCGCGCCGGTGACACCGCCGCCCGGGTGCGTGCCGGCGCCGCACAGATAAAGGCCCGGCAATGCGCCGCGGTAATTCGCCTGGCCGAGCATCGGGCGTGCGCTGAAAAGCTGGTTCAGGCTCAGCGCGCCGTGAAAAATGTCGCCGCCGAGCAGGCCGAAGTCGCGCTCGAGATCGAGAGGACTCTTGATCTGGCGGCCGAGCACGGAAGCCGAGAACCCCGGCGCATAGCGCTCGACCGTCGCGACCATCAGATCGGCGACTTCTTCCCGATGCTGATCCCAGGAGCGGCCATGCGGCAGCACCGGTGCGACGTGCTGGCAGAACAGGCTGGCGACATGCTGGCCTGGCGGGGCGAGCGTGTCGTCCAGGGTCGATGGAATCAGCATCTCGACGATCGGCTCGCGTGACCAGCCGTACTCGCGCGCGTCCAGATACGCGCGATCCATGTAGGCCAAGCTCGGCGCGAGGATGATGCCGGCGGTCAGATGATCCCCCTGCCCCGGCAACGCGCTGAAATCGGGTAGCCTGTCGAGGGCGACATTCATGCGGAACGTGCCCGAGCCGCAGCGCCAGTTCGCCATGCGTTCGCGCGTCGGCGCCGGCACCACTGCGGGCGCCAGCAGGCGCTCGTACAGCAACTTCGGATTCACGTTGGCGACGATCGCGCGCGCATGCAGCACATCGCTCGTGTCGGTGACCACGCCGATCGCTCGGCCTGGCTTTGCATCGGCATTGTCGACCAAGACCTCGCGCACGCCGCAGCCGGCGCGGATTTCGACGCCAGCCGCCATCGCCGCCTTCGCCATCGCCTGCGTGATCGCGCCCATGCCGCCGATCGCGTGGCCCCAGGCGCCTTTGACGCCGTTGACCTCGCCGAACACGTGATGCAGGAGCACATAGGCACTGCCGGGCGTGTACGGGCTGGCGTAGTTGCCGACGACACCATCGAAGCCGAACACGGCCTTGATCGGCTCGCTCTCGAAGAAGCGATCGAGATATTCCGCGGCTGAAATCGTGAACAGGTCGAGCAGATCGTTGCGCAGGGTCGCATCGAGCGCGCCGAGCCGCAGGCCGAGCTTGCCGGCGTGGATCAGCTCCGGCAGCGCCTTGATCCAGCCGCCGTCACTGACGTTCGGCGGCGGCTCCAGCGCGAGCGCGCGCAAGACGTCGGCGATCGCTTCCAGGCGGCGTTCGTATTCGGGCAGGCGCTCGGCGTCGCGGCGCGAGAACTTCGCGATCTCGGCCTGCGTGCGCCCGGCACCCATCGCCAGATAACGCCCGTCCGGCAGCGGCAGGAAATTGTTGAGGCGGCGCTGCACGATGGTGAGCCCGTGCGCGGCCAGACCGAGATCGGCGATGACTTTCGGCTGCAGCAGGGACACCGTGTAGGCGGCGACGGAATTGCGGAAGCCCGGATGGAATTCCTCGGTGACCGCTGCGCCGCCGACCACGCTGCGACGTTCGAGCACACAGACCTTGAGCCCGGCCTTGGCCAGATAAGCCGCGCAGACGAGACCGTTGTGGCCGCCGCCGATCAGGATCGCGTCGTAGCGTTGGGCTGTCATGCGGCGATTATCGCGGGATGACGGGCACCGCGCCACGACGGCTCAGGGATCGAGATAGCCCTCGCGCACGTAGAAGCGCAGGCCGTCCTGCGCCGGCGTCATCACCTTCGCGCCGTAGCCGGACAGCACTTCGTGGCCGTCACCGTCCTCGAACTTCCAGGCCCAGTCGGTATCGTGGAAATAGCCGGGCTCGAACGGAATGCGCTGGATCTGCGTCGTCATCGGCCCGTCGCAGCGGAACACGACGCTGCCGTTCTTAGTCGAAGGCGCGCCGTCCTTGCCCATGCGGAAGCGCGTGCGCTGGCGCACCGTGCCGCGACAGGTCATCACGCTGTAGTAGTTCGGATTGGCCTGGTCCGGAAACATCACGCTCAGCGCGACGGGCTGCGGACGCGTCGTGACGGCGAGCGCCAGTGCTACGAAGACCGAAGAGATCATGGGTGTCGCCTCCAGCACGCTCGAAGTCCCTCCCGCTCGGGGACCGCGCGCAGGACGATCTTCTGCGTCACTCGTGCGCGAGTTGCGCGGTCAGTATGGACCGCTTGCGCGTCCGACTCCAATCGCGCAGCGCCGAGGGGGCCGAAGCCTCGTTCAGAGAACGTCCGCCAGTTCCTTGCCGATGCTCTCCGGCGTGTCGGTGGGTGCGTAGCGCCGCACCACCTTGCCGCTCTTGTCGACCAGAAACTTGGTGAAGTTCCACTTGACCGCCTCCGTGCCGAGCAGGCCTTTCGCTTCGTGCTTGAGGTACTTGTACAGCGGATGCGTGTTGGCGCCGTTGACGTCGATCTTCGCGAACAGCGGAAACTTGACGTCGTAGTTGAGGGAACAGAAATTCTTGATCGCGGCCTCGTTGCCGGGTTCCTGGTGGCCGAACTGGTCGCAGGGGAAGCCGAGCACGACCAGCCCTTGCCCCGCGAATTTCTCGTACAGCGCTTCGAGGCCCGTGTATTGCGGCGTGAAGCCGCATTTCGAGGCGACGTTGACGATCAGCATCGTCTTGCCGCGATAGGCGCCCAGCGTCTGCTCGTCGCCATCGATCGTCTTCGCACTGAAATCGTAGATCGTCGTCATGCCCGGCTCCGGATTCGAACGGCGCGGCTGCACGAGCAGCCACCCACCGCGGAAGCGCAGTGTAGCGCGAGCATCGGTCCGATCCGGCGCCTCAGCCCCATACCTCGCCGAGCACGCGCGCGAAATTGCCGCCGAGAATCTTCGCGATGCGCGCGTCGCTGTGCCGGCGCGCCGACAATTTCGCCGCGACCAGCTCGAAGCGGTTGGCGACGTTGAGATCCGGAATGAAGGTGTACAGAGCGGCCGGGCGCCCCTTTTCGAAGATTCCGTCGTCGACCGCGCCCTTGATGAACTCGCGATTGTCCTTCTCGAAGGACGGCGTGCGTTCGATCGGCGCGACCGATCCATCGGTGCCGATGCCGACGTGATCCTCGCCGCAGACGTCGATCGCATGTTCGATGTGCCGGATCACGTCGGTCGCCATCGGTTGCGTGTCGGTGCGCAGGTACGGCCAGAAGATGATGCCGGCGACGCCGCCGCGTTCGGCCAGCGCGCGCAGTTCCGCATCGCTGGTATTGCGCGGCAGGTCGGACAGTGCGCGGCAGCCGGTGTGACTGATCAGCACCGGCGCCTTCGACGCGGCGATGCCTTCGGCGATCGTGCGCTGCGCGCCGTGCGCCAGATCGACGACGACCTTCTCCGCGTTGAGGCGTTCGACCACTTCGTGGCCGTAGCGGCTGAGCCCGGCGTTGCCCGGTTCCATGCAGCCGTCACCGACGAGGTTGCGCCGGTTGTGCGTCAATTGGATCACGCGCACGCCAAGTTCGCGGAACTGCACGATGCGGTCGGAATCCTCGCCGAGCGGCTCGCTGCCCTGAAAGCGCGGAATGATGCCGACGCGCCGTTCGCGCCGTGCACGATCGAGATCGCGCGCGTCGCCGACCAGCAGGAGCGTATCGGCATGCGCCGCGACCTTGGCCTTGCAGCGTTCGAGGAAGGCCTTGGTTCTGGCGAACGCTGCATCGTCGAGCCAGAAGCGTCCGTTCGGACCGACGCTGAGCAGGACCGAGCTCAACCCCGATGCGCGCGCGGCGGCGAGTTCCCTGCCGGCATCCGGTCCGTCGGCCTCTTCGTAGAAGAAGTTGAAGCCGGCCTCACCGTCGATCGCAAAGCCCGAGCGGAACGGCGGCCACGTTTCGCCCGGCGGCACCGCGGCGCGCGCTGCGGGCAGGGCGGCCGCGGCGGCGGCGATGCCTGCGGCTGACAGAAACTCGCGTCGATTCGGCATTCGGCACCCCTTGGCTAAAAAATCAATCGGCACGACGCCCGCCGTCGTGATGTCAACTCAGCCCCACACCTCGCTCATCACGCGCGCGAAATTGCCACCGAGGACTTTCGCGATGCGCGCGTCCGAATGCCCGCGCGCGGACAGCATCGCAGCGAGACGGTCGAAGCGATCGGCGACATTGAGATCGGTGATGAACATGTACAGCCCTTGCGCACTGCGACGGTCGCCGAAGAAGCCGCCGGCGACGGTTTCCTCGATGGTCGCCCGGTTCTGCTGCTCGAATTCGGGCGTGCGCTCGACCGGCGCGAGATAGCCATCGGTACCGAGGCCGACATGGTCTTCGCCGCAGACCTTGATCGCGTGTTCGATATGCGCAATCACGTCGTTCGCCATCGGCTGCCGGTCGGTGCGCAGATACGGCCAGAAGATGATGCCGATCGCACCGCCGCGCTCGGCCATCGCGCCCAGTTCGTCGTCGCCGACATTGCGCGGCAGATCCGCCAGCGCGCGGCACCCTGCATGGCTGATCAGTACCGGCGCCTTCGATGCCAGGATGCCTTCCTTGATCGTCCGCTGCGACCCGTGCGCCAGATCGACGACCAGCTTGCGCGCATTCAGCTCTTCGACGACGGCATGCCCGAAGTTGCTGAGGCCCGCATTGCCCGGTTCCAGCAATCCGTCGCCGACCAGATTGCGCGCGTTGTGGGTCAGCTGGATCACACGCACGCCGAGCTCGCGATACAGTGCGATGCGCTCCAGTTCCGCGCCGAGCGGCGTGCTGTCCTGGAAGCGCATGATCACGCCGAGACGATGCTCGTGCCGCGCACGCGCAAGGTCGGCCGCGTCGCGGACGAGCAGGAAGACATCCGCGTGCGCGGCGATCGCGCTCCTGCAGCGCGCAATGCGCGCCTTGGTGTCCTCGAAGCCGGCATCGCTCAAGGCGGAAGGTCCCGCCGGCGCCACTTGCAGCAGGGTTGCGCCGAGCCCGGATGCACGTACCGCAGCGATTTCCTGCGCGGCGATGGCGCCGTCGATGTCCTCCTGCAGCAGCTTGATGCCCGACTCGCCATCGATCGACAGCGTGTTGCGATACGGCGGCCAATGGCCGGATGCGGATGTCGGCTGCGCTTGCGCACGCAACGTAGCGGCCAGTGTGGCGCCGCCGGCTGCCAGCAGAAAATCGCGTCGGTTCGGCATCGCAGTACTACGCCTAGCTTCGTACTATTAGCTTCGCATATTCTGTCGCGCGCGCAAAGCCGGCGTGACTGCCGTGCTGAGCGACATGGCGCTAAGCTCGGCAGAGCCGCCCACTCGATGAACGACCCGACCATGCAATCGCTGCGCACCTTGTTCGACGGATTCACGCTGGCTCTGATAGCAACGGTCGTACTCGCCAGCGTACTGCCCTGTTCCGGCCGCAGCGCCGTCGCCTTCGACTGGATCGCCACGATCGGCATCGCACTGCTGTTCTTCCTGCACGGTGCGCGCCTGTCGCGCGAAGCGATCGTGGCCGGTATGACCAACTGGCGTTTGCACGTGCTCGTGCTGCTCAGCACCTTCGTGCTGTTTCCGCTGATCGGCCTGGCGCTCAAGCCCGTCGCGGGCCTCGTACTGACGCCGACGCTGTATCTCGGCGTGCTGTTCCTGTGCTGCCTGCCATCGACGGTGCAGTCGTCGATCGCGTTCACCTCGATCGCGCACGGCAACGTGCCGGCCGCGGTGTGCAGCGCGTCGGCGTCGAACCTGCTCGGCGTGTTCCTGACCCCCTTGCTGGTCGCCTTGCTGCTGTCGACGCACGGCGACAGCGATTCGTCGCTGCGCGCGATCGGCGACATCATGCTGCAGTTGCTCGCGCCGTTCGTGCTGGGCCACCTGCTGCGGCCGTGGATCGGCGCGACGGTGGCGCGCTGGCGTGGCGTGCTCGCCTACACCGATCGCGGCACCGTGCTGCTGATCGTCTATGTCGCCTTCAGCGCCTCGGTCGTGGAGGGCCTGTGGCAGCACGTGCCGCCCGAAGCGCTGTTCTCGACGTTCATCGTCGTCGCCGCGCTGCTCGCGGTCGTGCTGACACTGACGACGCGGGCGAGCCGACGCCTCGGCTTCTCGCGCGAGGACGAAATCGCGATCGTGTTCTGCGGTTCGAAGAAGAGTCTCGCCAGCGGCGTGCCGATGGCGAAGATCCTGTTTGCCGGCAATCCGGCACTCGGAATGATCGTGCTGCCGGTCATGCTGTTCCACCAGATCCAGCTGATGACCTGCGCGGTGCTCGCCCAGCGCTACGCCCAGCGTGCCGCCGCGGACGCGCGCGCCGACGTCGTCTAGGCGAGCAAAAGCCAGGCGCGCAAAAGAGAGCGGCCGCGCTGCGAGGCAGCGCGGCCGCGAGCATCACGCATCGACGACGCTCAGGGCGTGCCGTCGAAGCCGTCGGCGAAGATCGTGTCGTTCACTGCGGGCTGACAGGCGTCGCAGCTGAAGTCGTCGATGAACCAGCCGGAGTACTGATCATGGCTACGACCGCTGCCCTCGGTGCCGAGGCGCCAGCGCAACTGCACCGTGCCGCCGGACGCCGCGCTCGGCAAGGTCGCCGTGGTCAGCACGAAGGTCGACGAATTGCCGCCCCACACGCTGCGATTGAGCAGCGGCGGCTGCGCCAGCGGATTGTCGAACGACGGATCCAGGCTGACGTTGTAGCCGCCGGCCGTGAAGGCGCCGCCCGCGGCGAGAAGATCCTGGAACGCGCCGCCATTGATCGAGATTTCCAATGCCCCGCCGCTGTACACGCCGTTGGCGAGCACGCTGTCGTCCGGCGCCCACAGCACGTAGCTTTGCTGGAAGCTGATCGTCGCAGCGCCGCCAGCCGGCACTGCGTAGGTCGGCGACAGCAGGCTGATGTCGGCGTAGTCGTCGACGTCGTCGAGCCACACGGCGTTCGGCGCCGAATGGGCATAGCCGACCGCGACCGTTGCCCATGGCAGGTCGCTTGCCCTGCCGGTGGCGATATGGGTTGACCAGCCGTCCGGCAGTGCCGGCGGCGCGACCTCGTCGAAATTCTCGCTAATGCCGGCGCCGGCGAACGCGGTCAGCGGCAGCGCGGCGAGCGCAAGGGTGAACAGCGAATGGCGTATACGCACCGGCGTGATCCTCAAGCGTTTGCGCGTCTCGTGGTGGAGCGCGGTCTCATTCGTACGTAGGGACATGTCTGCGCTCCTAGGGGACGACCTGGCCGACGGCCTGCTCGGCGTTGATGAAGCCGTAGCCGTCGACCGGCGAATAGCCGGCGCCGATGCGGTTCTGGATCGTTCCACTGAAGGCCTGGCCGTCAGTGGTCGTGCCGCTGAACGTCATGCCCGCCTGCACCACCTGTCCGCTCGGAATCGACACACCGCCGCCGAAGAGGTCGGCGAGGTAGTCCGCGCGCGTGGAGTTGCTGGAGGAATGCTGTTCGTCGCGGCCTACCGTGTAGTGCAGCACCTTGTCCTGCGTGAACGCAGCGCCGCTGAAGGTCAGCGTCATCGTCCACCACTGGTTCGTCGACGACGGTGCCGGTGCCTGGTTGGTGTAGGCGGCGGTGACATCGGCGGCGGCGATGGTCGACTGGCTGCCGACCGTGAAGGCACGCGTGGCCGGCGCGAACACCAGGCCGGGTGCGTCGACTTCGTTGTATTGCACCGTCGGCGGATTCGAGCCGGACACGTCGGTGAGGCCGTTCGAACCACCGGACGCGTTGCCGCCGGTGGCCGCCGTGCCCTGCGGATTGAATACCAGCGTGGCAAGGCTGCTGGCGCCGGTGTAGGTCACGCTGAACGAGTTCGCGTCCTGGCCGCCGGTGCCGGCGTTGTTGCTGCCGTCGCTGGCGATGCGGATCGCGATGCGATCGCCCGCGGCGGTGCGCGCCACGCCGGATGCCGCGGACGGATCGAGATCGTGCGGGAATGTGCTCTGGTGCAACAGTTCCTTCATCTGCGTCGGCGTCACCGAGTGATGGCCGCCATGCGCCTCCAGCACCAGGGCAGCGATCGCAGCCGCATGCGGGCCGGCCGCACTGGTGCCGAAGAAGTTCGGCGCCAGCACCGTGTTCGCGGCGCCATCGGCGGCCGCGATGCCCGGCTGCTGCCGGATTTCCGGCAAGGCGAGCTGATCGCCGCTGCCGCTGCTATCGAAGTAGATGCGCACCGGACCCGGCGACGAGAAGGTTTCCGGCAGGCTCGGGCGGGCCACGCTGTACGCCGCGGTGCCGTTGCTGCCCTTTGCCATCGAGTGGCCGCCAGTGGTAACCGTGTTGTAGGAGAAGTATTCGGCCGGGCCGAGGCCGCTGACGCCGTTGCCGGGCAGCAGGTAGCGCACGTGTGTCGCCACGTTCGGACCCGTCGGCACATTGGCGCGCGCGATCACGTATTGCAGCTGCGGACCGCCGGAGCGCGGCGTCACGCCGAGCTGGATCGGCTCGTTGGTCGCGAAGTTGTTGTCGGTCAGCGAGCTGTCCGGCACGTAGGCGCCGGCCGCGGTGAACGCGAGCAGGCTGATGCGCGTCTTCACGGCAGGGCCGGTGAAGCCGTTGGTCGCATACAGGTTCAGCGTGAACGCGCCGGTCGTCGTCGCATAGCGATCGACCGTGATGGTGTAATTGGGCCCGGTCACCGGCGCGAAGAAGCGCGCGGTCTCGTCGATCTCGGTGTCCTGGTGATCGACGATCAGATTGCCGCTCGGATCGGCGACGGAGATCTTGCAGTCGAACGCACTGCCCGGGTCGGCGTCGCAGGTCAGCTCGTACAGACCGCCGGCGGTGAGGCTGGCCGGCACGGTGTAGCTGAGTTCGGGCTGCGCCGAGGTGATCGTACCGCTGGCGGTGAAGACCGGCGGCTGGATCAGGTCGGGTTCGCTGGTCTGATCGTACGGCTCGTTCCACTGCAATACGGTATCCGGCTCGTTGTTGCCGGACGCGATGTTGACGGTCTGCGCGACATCGAGCTGGCCGACATTCGGATTGAAATTGTGGAATCCGCCGGCGTACAGCTCCGGCGGCACGTTGGTCAGATCGATATTGGTGCCGCCAAGCGCGGTATTGCCGCCTGCAGCGGTCATGCCGCTACCGTTCGGCACCCAGCGCAGATCCGACTCGTAGCCATTGATGCCGATGTCGTTCGCCGCCGACGAGAAGTAGGCGACGCCGAACGCGGCGGCATCGTCGACGCCGGCGCCGATGATGCCGTCCTGGAAGAACGGCTCGTCGAAGTAGCCGACGTCGTCGCAGATCGTATCCGCCGCGAACGTCTGGCCCGGGTACAGATTCGCCGGAATGCCGGCCAGCGCGCGGATGTTGTTGGCGAAATCAACCTCGCCGAAATTGGCCGTGGCGAACGCGAGCTTCGCCTTCGGTGCCATCTTGTAGCCGATCTCCACCATTGCGCGACCTTCATCGTCGCTGCCCGGCTCGGCATCGTCTTCGAGCACGGTGACCGCCTGCGTGTTGACCGGATTGGCCGCGGCGCCGGGCAGGTCGAAATTGTTGACGTCCTGCTGCACGCCGGACGCACTCGCCGCGTAGCTGTTCGAAAGGAAGCCGATGCTCATGCCGGCGCCTTCGAAATCGGAAGCTGCCGAGGCGTTGTAGAAGCGGTTGATCTGATCGACGCGATGCTGGGTCACGCCCTCGTCGAAGACCGAGCCGAGGCGCCTGAAGATATCGCCGTCGCTGGCCGCCGGACCCGCGACGGCCGAGCCGCCCGGCTGCGCCTTCGCGCCGGAATGATAGGGCTTGAGTTCGAGCACGACCGAGCGCACGCCATCGGCGCCGGCGAGCGCGCTGACATCGTCGAGCGAAACGAACGCATCCATCACGCCGACCTTGCGGTAGCGCGCGTCGATCGCCTTGACCTGGAACGACGCGACCACGGCACCGAGATTGCTGGCGAGTCCGGCGATCGGCACGCGGCCATTCGCATTGATGCGCACGAGATAGCGGCCTTGCTGATCGGTGATCGCCTGCCGCGCGAGCGCAGCCACCTGCTCGCTGGTGTAGCCGCCGAACGGCGCGACGTTCGCGAGCGCGGTCCCGCTGAGACCCGCCGTCGCCGTATGGCTGTCGACCAGCTTGCCGAGTCCGTTGCCGAGATTGGCAGGCGCGGCGAAGACGCCCGGCGCGGCGGCGGCGAATGCCAGCGCAATGCCTGCGCGCAATCGCATGCGCGAGCGCACGCGAGCAGCAGGAGATGGATCCGGCAACGAGAACATAGGAACCTCGCAGACAATGGCTGTTGGGAAAACAACGACCTCTTGCCCGGACGACCTGGCCCGCGGAAACCGGCGGGCAACATGCGCGCATCACGTACGGGATCGCGCGACATCGGTCGCATCGATCCGAAGCAAAAAGCCGGTGAACGCCCGATCGTACGCGTGCGTCGCAAGTTCCCGCGAGCGGATTTACAAAGCTTTCCCGAACCTGACGGGACACGACGCTCGTTCGTCGAACTTCGATTCGACGCAGGAAGCGCGCTCCGCCGGAAGGCGGACGAATCGCGCGTTCAGGCGAGCGGCGTGCCGGGCAGCGGAGCGACGAGTCCGACTTTCTGCAGCAGCATCGCCGAGGGCGGCGGCACGATCGGCGGCAGGTAGTGATCGACCAGCAGGAAAGCAAACAGCGCCATCAGGTAGATGATCGAATAGTTGAACACGCGCATCGCGAAGAAGTCGTCCGGTGGATTCAGCAGACGGATCGCGTAGTAGAGGAAACCGGCGCCGAGCACGAGGGCACCGCCCAGGTAGAACAGCCCGCTCATACCGGTCAGGAACGGCAGCACACTGATCACCAGCAGCAGCACGGTGTAATAGAGCACGTGCCAGCGCGTGTAGACCACCCCGTGGGTGACCGGCAGCATCGGCACCTGCGCGCGCGAATAGTCGTCGCGACGGAAGATCGCGAGCGCCCAGAAATGCGGCGGCGTCCAGATGAAGATGATCAGGAACAAGAGCAGCGCATACGCATGCACCTCGCCGGTCACCGCGACCCAGCCGAGTACGGGCGGTGCCGCACCCGCGGCGCCGCCGATCACGATGTTCTGCGGCGTCGCGCGCTTCAGATACGCGGTGTAGACGACCGCATAGCCGATCAGTGAAGCGAACGTCAGCGCCGCCGTGAGCGGATTGACGAACGCGATCAGGATCGTCATCGACAAGGTACCGAGCGCGAGTGCGAACGCGAGCACCTGGGTCGGCGTCAGCGTGCCGGTCGCGAGCGGACGGCGTGAGGTGCGCGCCATCAGACGGTCGATGCGCTGGTCGATCAGGTGATTGAGCGCTGCGGCCGAAGCGGCCGCCAGCCAGATGCCGATGCAGCCGGCGATCGCCTGGCGCAGCGGCGGCCAGCCCGGCACGGCCAGGAACATGCCGATCACCGCCGTGAACACGATCAGCGCGACGACGCGCGGCTTGGTCAGTTCGTAGTACTGGCTGGCAGTGGAAGGCATGGCGTGATCGGGGATTCGATGTTGAGTAGCGAAATTCTAGAGAGCGGACCACGAAGGACGCGGAGAACACGAAGTGAAAGGAATGGGATCGAACAGATCCTTTTGCTTCATCCGCTGGCGCCTTCTTCGTGTTCTCCGTGTGCTTCGTGTTTCAGGCTCTATTCTTCAGCGCGTACGGCGGACCCGCGACCGGCGCCAGCGTGCGCACCAGCAGCGCGATCAGGGTCAGCAGCAGCAGCGCGGCCACGCCATTGTGCGCGGTTGCGAGCGGCAACGGCAGCAGCAGTTTGACGTTGCCGATGCCGAGCGCGACTTGCGTACACAGCAGAACGGCGGCAAGTACGGCCAGGCGGCGCAGGCCGCGCCGCCACGCCAGCAGCGCGGTTGCCAGCACGTGGCCGAACACGACCAGTGCGCCGATGCGATGGGCGATCTGGATCGCCGCGCGCGCGGCCGCATCGAGCACGCCGCCCTCGTAGTTCACGCCGATGCCGCGCCAGAGTACGAAGCCTTCGCGAAAGTCGGTTTGCGGCCACCAGCTGCCGGCGCATTGCGGGAAGTCGACGCCGCAGGCGAGTGCCGCATAGTTCGCGCTGGTCCAGCCACCAAGCGCGATCTGCAGCGTCAGCAGCACCAGCGCGACGACGACCATCGGCTTCAGCCGCACTTGCTGCGCGGCCGGAGTCTGCCTGTCCGCCAAGCGCAGCGCGACATAGCCGAGCAGCGCGAACGTCAACATGCCGCCGAGCAGGTGGCCCATCACGACCACCGGCTTCAGCAGCAGGGTCACCGTCCACATGCCGAGCATCGCCTGGAAGATCACCACCGCGAACGCGACGACGGCGACGCGCCACGGCGGCGTTCGCTGCATGCGCGTCGCGGCGAACAGCGGCAATGCGATCGCGATCGCCGACAGCGCGGCCGATGGCACGTACGCCTGGCGTATGTAGAGAAACACGCCGAGCGCAGCGGCCAGCGCAGCGATGAGCAGCAGCGAAAGCAGCGCGCGCCTGCGCCAGACTGCGATCAGGGCGAGTGCGAACACCAGCACGCCGAGCGTACCGGCGATCATCCGATGCACCTGCTCGCGCCAGGCCTTGTGTGTTACGAACGGGCGATCGGGGAACGCCGCGTTCGCCTGTGCGATGTCGTGCTCGTGGCCCGGCCAGGTCGCCTTGCCGTAGCAGGTCGGCCAATCCGGGCACGAAAGCCCGGCGTTCGACAGGCGCACGAACGCGCCGAACACGATCACGCAGAACGCGAACGCGGTGGCGAACGCGGCGATGCGCGTCGGCGTGACGACGAGGCGCAGACTCATGGCTTGATCAAGCGCGCGAGGTCCTTGCGCAATAGGCTGCCGTTGTAGCCGTCCGGATAGCGCAGCACGAGAAATCCATGCGGATCGGCGAACACGGCGACGACGTCATCGGACGCAGTCGGACGCAGGCTGGACAGGACCGCGTCGGGATCGCGCGCGACCTCGACCGGCTTCAGCGGCGCGAATTCGTCCTGGCTCAGCGTCTCGTCGAGTACCACGACGCGGACGCGATAGGCATTCTGGTTCAACGTCAGGCGTGCGCGGCGCAGTTCGTCGATGCGCGCCATGCATTTGTCGGCACAGTTCGGACCGGTCAGCGCAAAGATCGTCCACGACCATTCCGCGTCTTTCCACTGCAGCGGCTTGCCGTCGGCGAGCACGAAGCGCGCGCGCGTCAGATCCAGCGGCGGTTCGATCAGCGTGCCGTAGTTGCGCGTGCCGGCAGGGCGCCAGCCGAGTGCGTTGAGCACATAGGCGGCCGCGACCGGCGCCAGGAACAGCGCGATGATCAGCAGCAGGCCGATGCGTTTGCGCGCTTCGGGGGTCATTTCAGGGTTTCTCCTTGCGCCAGTGCAGGATCACGAACGTGGCGACCACGACACCGACGAACGTGAACCAGGTGAACGCATAACCGTAATGGCGTTCCGGTGGGAATACCTCGGGGCGCCACTCGCGCACGAAGGCAGCGGCGCCATTGTCGCCGGTTGCCGGCAGCAACAGCAGCACGCGCGGATCGAGCGGTCGGCCGAGGTCCGTGGCGATTTCGCCGAGATCGATATAGATGCTGAGCTTCGGCCAGGTCGTCTGCTGCGGCAACGCGTTGCCGCCGAGGTGCAGGCCCGAGCCCGGCGGCGGCGCATACAGCGCGCTCAAGGTCTGCGCGCCGTCCGGCGGCGGCGGCAGCGCCGGCCGCGCGCCGTGCGCGTCGCGCGCGAGGAAGCCGCGGTTTGCCAGCAGGTCCGGGCCGCCATCGGCCGGCTCGAACACATCGAACAGCATGACGCCGGCATGGCCATCGCGGACCTGGTTGTCCAGCACGTAGGCATGCCGCGGATCGTAGCGGCCGTCGACGAGAACCCGCGGATAGTGCGTCGGATCGGCTTCTCGTCGCGCCTGCGCCAGCGCGACCGGCGTCTGCGTGGCGGCCGCGTCGAACGCGGCGAACAGGTCGACTTTTTCCTGCGCGCGCTGCCATTGCCAGCGGCCGAGCGCGACGAACAGCGCGATCGCCGCGAGACTCGAGACGATCGCGAACGCCCGCGGCCGGCGCCAGCGCCTAGCCACTGAGCACCCGGCGTATACTTGCGTGCGCCGCTGCAAGGCGCGACCGCACGGAACGATTCGACATGCTCAGCAAGGTACTGATCCTGCTTTTCCTGGCGGCGATCATCTACAACCTAGGCGCCGGCCTGTATTTCATGATGTCCGACAAGGGCGGCAGCGACCGCACGCTGAAGGCGCTGACGCGGCGTATCGGCCTGTCGGTGCTGTTGATCGTGCTGGTCATCATCGGCATCTGGACCGGCCTGATCAAACCGCACGGGATCGGGCAGTAGCGAGCGCTCGTCAAGGGATCACCACGGACAACCGTTCGCCGGCTGCCTTGAAGTCGAATGCGTCGCCGCGCGAAAGTTTCCTTGCTCCGCTGCGGGATAGCTCGCAGCCGCGCTTGAAGTCGAGTATGCGAAAGCGGCGCCCGCGTTTTCAGCCCGATCGAGGAACGCGATCACGCTGCTCTCGAGGTAGGTGCTGCGCGAAACCAGCATCGGCTCGCTCGTCATATCGATCAGCAGCCGATCGCATCCTTTCGAGCGGTCGAATCCGGCCGGGACGACGATGCCTTCGCGCGCGCAGAACGCCGTGATGCGCTGACGATACGGCGTTCTGAGCTCGCCCGAGCGCACGCTGCCGCCGCCTGCGCGTCGAGAAGGACGCGGCGACGCCGCGCCGCCCGCTCAAAGGACGTAGACGAACAGGAACAGGCCGAGCCAGACCACGTCGACGAAGTGCCAGTACCAGGCGACCGCTTCGAAGCCGAAATGATTGTCCTTGGTGAAGTGGCCTTTCGCGCAGCGGAACCAGATCACGGCGAGCATGATCGCGCCGAGCGTGACATGCAGGCCGTGGAAACCGGTCAGCATGAAGAACGTGCTGCCGTAGATGCCGCTGCCGAGCGTCAGGTTCAACTTTTCATAGGCCTCGGCATATTCATGCGCCTGGAAGCCGAGGAAGACCACGCCGAGCAGCACGGTCAGCGCGAGGAATACGAGCAGGCGCGTGCGGTGGCCGGCGCGCAGCGCGTGATGCGCGATCGTGATCGTCACGCCGGACGTCAACAGCAGCAACGTGTTGATCAGCGGTATGCCCCACGGCGTCATCGTCGAGAACGCGCCGCCGACGGCGCCGGGGCCGTTGGTCGGCCATGCCGCGGAAAACTGCGGCCACAGGAAATAGTTGGTCAGCGCGCCCTTGCCTTCGCCGCCGAGCCACGGCACCGACAGGTTGCGCGCGTAGAACAGCGCGCCGAAGAACGCCGCGAAGAACATCACTTCGGAAAAGATGAACCACATCATTCCCATGCGGAACGAGGTATCCACCTGCTTGTTGTACAAGCCGCCGACGGACTCGCGGATCACCGTGCCGAACCAGCCGAAAATCATCACCAGCAGCAAGGCGATACCGACACCGAGGATCGGCTTGCCGATATCGAATTCGTCGAGCCACAACGCCGCGCCGCCGACCGTGCCGAGCAGCCCGAACGAGCCGATGATCGGCCAGTGGCTGCCGTGGGGAACGTAGTAAGCACCTTGTGTTTGCGCCATGGCGGCAAGTCTCGGTCAGTGTTGCGTCAATGCGGATATCAGGTCGCCGGGGCTTTCGGCGTGCCGGCTTCGGAAAGGCGCCGGGTGGCGACTTCATTCGGGTAGAACGTATACGACAACGTCAGCTCGCGCACGCTCGCCGGCAGCTGCGGATCGACGAAGAAGCGCACCGGCATGCGGCGTGTCTCGCCGGCGTTCAACGTCTGCTCGGTGAAGCAGAAGCACTCGGTCTTGTTGAAGTACAGCGACGCATTGCTCGGCGCGACACTCGGCACCGCATTGCCGACGATCGCGGCCGCGCCCTGGTTGGTCGCGTCGAACCACACTTCGGTCAACTTGCCCGGGTGCACGTCGACACTCGGATGCTCGGCCGTGAACCCCCACGGCAGCTTGCTGTTGACGTTGGTGACGAACTGTACGGTGATCGTGCGGCTGTTGTCTTCGACGAGATGATCGACGCTGGTCTGCCCGGTGGCGCCGTTGGCGAGCTTGATGCCGAGCACGTGCTCGCAGACGATGCGGTAGACCGGCACCATCGCGAAACCGAACAGGAACGCGCAGCCGACCACGATCACGCCGGTCTTCAGCACGCTGCGGTTGAGTTTCGCCGAATCGCTCATCGCTTCAACACCGCCTCGACGATCGCCAGCGCATAGATCGCGAACGCGATGCCGCCGACGATCCACGCCGTGCGCAGCGTCGCGGCGCGACGCGTGACAGGATCGAATTTGGCAGCCTGCTGTTTCATGGGTCTACCGAGCCATTCTCAGTGACTTACATCATCATGGGCCAACATTCCCGGCACCAGCACCGGCGGCGTCGTGAACGTGTGGTACGGCGCCGGCGAAGGCACGGTCCATTCGAGGCCGCGCGCGCCTTCCCACACCTGCATCGTCGCGCGCTGCTTGGAGTAGTAGACGCAATGGACGATCACGCCGACGAAGATCAACTGGCTGGCACCGAACCAGAAACCGCCGATCGAGGAGATCATGTTGAAGTCCGCGAACGCGACGTTGTAGTCCGGAATGCGCCGCGGCATGCCGGCGAGGCCGAGGAAATGCTGCGGGAAGAACAGCACGTTGACCGAGATCACGCTCGACCAGAAATGGATCTTGCCCCACTTCTCCGAATACATGTTGCCGGACCACTTCGGCAGCCAGTAATACGCCGCGGCCATGATCGAGAACACCGCGCCGGTGACCAGCACGTAGTGGAAATGCGCGACGACGAAATAGGTGTCCTGGTACTGGAAATCGGCCGGTACGATGGCGCACATGACGCCGGAGAAGCCGCCGATGGTGAACAGGATCACGAACGCGATCGAGAACAGCATCGGCGTCTCGAACGTCAGCGAGCCCTGCCACATCGTCGACACCCAGTTGAACACCTTCACGCCCGTCGGGATCGCGATCAGCATCGTCGCGTACATGAAGAACAGTTCGCCACCGAGCGGCATGCCCACCGAGAACATGTGATGCGCCCAGACGATGAACGACAGGAACGCGATCGAGGCGACCGCGTAGACCATCGCCTGGTAGCCGAACAGCGGCTTGCGGCTGAAGGTCGGGATGATCTCCGACACGATGCCGAACGCCGGCAGGATCATGATGTAGACCTCGGGATGCCCGAAGAACCAGAAGATGTGCTGGAACATCACCGGGTCGCCGCCGCCGGCGGCGTTGAAGAAGCTGGTACCGAAGAACTTGTCGGTCAGCAGCATGGTGACCGCGCCGGCCAGCACCGGCATCGCCGCGATCAGCAGGAATGCGGTGATCAGCCACGACCACACGAACAGCGGCATCTTGAGCAGGTCGACGCCCGGCGCGCGCATGTTGAGGATCGTCGCGATGATGTTGATCGCACCCATGATCGAGCTGATGCCCATCAGGTGCACGGCGAAGATCATGAAGGCGACGTTGGTACCGCCTTCGAGCACCAGCGGCGGATACATCGTCCAGCCGCCCTGCGGGCCGCCGCCGGGCATGAAGATTTCGGAGAGCAGCAGGAAGAAACCGAACGGCAGCAGCCAGAACGACCAGTTGTTCATGCGCGGCAGCGCCATGTCCGGCGCGCCGACCTGCAGCGGAATCATCCAGTTGCCGAGCCCCACGAACGCCGGCATGACCGCGCCGAAGATCATGACCAGCGCGTGTATCGTGGTCATTTCGTTGAAGAACTCCGGCTGCACGAGCTGCAGGCCCGGCTTGAAGAGTTCCGCGCGGATGATCATCGCCATCGAGCCGCCGATGAAGAACATCGTCAGCGAGAAGATCAGGTACAGCGTCCCGATGTCCTTGTGATTCGTCGTGAACAGCCAGCGATGCAGAAAGCCGTGCGGCTTGTGATCGTGGTCGTCATGCGCATCGTGATGCGTATCGTGGATGGCGGGATTGACTGCGGCCATGATTTGAAACCTCTGCGACGTTCGGTGTCACGTCCTGAAACCCAGTGACGTCAGTTCCGCGAAGCGGGCATCCACTCAGATCGAGGTGGAGTCCCGCTCGCGCGGGAATGACGGCTCATATTTTTTACGCTCGCGCACTGCACTCAGCCTTGCGTCGCCGGCGGCGCAGCCGTCTGCGCCGTGGCGGCATTCTTGTCGGCGGCGGCCGCCGATTCCTGCGTCGCCAGCCACTGTTCGAATTCGGCCTTCGGTACGGCCTTGACCACGATCGGCATGAAGCCATGGTCCTTGCCGCACAGTTCGGCGCATTGGCCACGGTACACGCCGGGCGTGTCGATGCGCGTCCAGTTGTCGTTGATGATTCCGGGGATCGCATCCTGCTTCCAGCCGAGGCTCGGCACCCACCACGCGTGAATCACGTCGTCGGCGGTGATGACGAAGCGGATCTTCACGCCGACCGGCAGGACCAGCGGCTTGTCGACGTTGAGCAGGTAGGTGTTCTCGTCGCCCACCTTGACCGAATGGGGGTCGAGGCCGGAGCCGAGCTGGCGCACGCGGTTGGACTCGGAATCCAGACTCGAGATGAAGTTCACGCCCGAGGCTTTCTTGTAGTAGTCGACGTACTGGTAGCGCCACTTCCACTGGTAGCCGGTGACCTTGATGGTCATGTCGGAGTTTTCGACGTCGGCCATGTCGACCAGCAGCTTGGTCGCCGGCCACGCCATCACGATCAGGATGATGATCGGCACGACGGTCCAGATCGCTTCCATCGTGGAGTTGTGGCTGAACTTGGCGGGGACCGCGCCATTGGACTTACGGAACTTCACCATCGCGTAAATCATCGCGCCGAACACGATGACGCCGATCGCCACGCAGACCCAGAACGCGAGCATGTGCACGTCGTGGATGCGCTGCGAGATCGGCGTCACGCCGGGCGTCATATTGAGCTGCCACGGTGTCGGATTGGCGTAAGCCGCCGTACCGCCGAGCAGCAGCGCCAGCGCCGCGAAGGCGCGACAGGCGCGCGGGACCCCGAATGAAATCATCGCCATCACCTTGTTCGAGTACTCGGATTCGCTGTCCGCGCCATCGCCGCAGCGCCAGAACCCTCAGCGGGGCGGCACTTCGATCGCGGCAATGGAACTGCGCGATGATAGTGGAGCGCGCGCGGCAGCGGCAACACGAATGGCTGCGTCGTCACGGCGCAGGGGGCGGAGCCGATCCGCGCTGGTGCGACCGCGGCATCGATCGGCCGCCCCGCGGTGCACGCCTGGGCCTCATCCGAGCCGCCGAGCGCGGCTTGCCGGCTTCGCGCCGCGACGCGCCCGCGCAGGTTATGCGACAAACTGCCGCAAGTTCGGGGACAGCGTTGCGGCAGTGCCGCATGGATCGGCGCCTTCTTGGCCCTCATCGGCGGCGTCACTACACTACGCGCCTCCGCAGCGCCGGTCCCGGCGCCGCCCTCGCGAGACTCGAACGCCTTGAGCGAACTGTTGAATCCCGAACTGCCGGCCACGACGGAGCCGGCGCGTGCGCGCATCACGGCCGCATGGCTGCGCAACGAAACGCAGGCCGTCGACGAGCTGCTCGCGCAGGCGAGCCTGCCGCCGGCCGAACGCGAACTCGTGCTCGCACGCGCCGCCGAGCTGGTGGCGCGCGTGCGCGCACGCGCCGGTGACCAGAGCGCCGTCGAATCCTTCATGCGCCAGTACGACCTTTCCAGCGAGGAAGGCGTACTGCTGATGTGCGTGGCCGAAGCCCTGCTGCGCATCCCCGACAGCGCCACCGCGGACAAGCTGATCCGCGACAAGCTCGGCGAGGCGAACTGGAAGAAGCACGTCGGCAGCAGCGATTCGGTGTTCGTCAACGCCTCGACCTGGGGCCTGATGCTGACCGGCCACCTGGTCAACCTCGCCGAGGAAACCCGGCGCGACTTCAGCGGCGCATTGAAGCGCCTGGTCGGGCGCGCCGGCGAGCCGGTGATCCGCCTCGCCGTGCGCCAGGCGATGCGCATCATGGGCCACCAGTTCGTGATGGGCCGCACGATCGACGAGGCGCTCGATCGCTCCGCCGAGAAGGCGAACGCGGCGTATCGCTATTCGTACGATATGCTCGGCGAGGCCGCGCTGACCGCCGCGGACGCCGAGCGCTACCACCGCGCCTACAAGGATGCGATCGGCGCGCTCGGCAAGCGCGGGCCGTTCGCCAGCGTTATCGACGCACCGTCGATTTCGGTCAAGCTGTCGGCGTTGCATCCGCGCTACGAGGTTGCCAAGCGCGCGCGCGTGCAGGCCGAACTCACGCCCAAGCTGCTCGAGCTCGCGCAGCTGGCGATGCGCAACGGCATCGGCATGACGGTCGATGCCGAAGAGGCCGATCGTCTCGAACTTTCGCTCGACGTCATCGGTACGGTATTCGCCGATGCGTCACTGCACGGCTGGAACGGCTTCGGCCTCGCCGTGCAGGGCTACCAGAAGCGGGCGCCGTTCGTGATCGACTGGCTGGCCGAGACCGCGCACAAGGCGAAACGCCGCTGGTGCGTGCGCCTGGTCAAGGGCGCGTACTGGGATTCGGAGGTCAAGCGCGCCCAGGAACAAGGCCTCGCCGGCTATCCGGTCTACACGCGCAAACCGAATACCGACGTGTCCTACCTCGCCTGCGCGCGGCGCCTGCTCGCGGCAGGCAGCGAGGCGATCTACCCGCAGTTCGCGACGCACAACGCGCACACGATCGCGGCGATCCACCACTACGCGCAGGGCCGTCCGTTCGAATTCCAGCGCCTGCACGGCATGGGCGCCGATCTCTACGGCGAAGTCATCGGCAAGGCCAATCTCGATGTGCCCTGCCGCGTCTACGCGCCGGTCGGCAGCCACGAGGATTTGTTGCCGTATCTGGTGCGCCGCCTGCTCGAAAACGGCGCGAACACCTCGTTCGTGAACCGCGTCGTCGACGAAGACGTGTCGATCCGCGACCTCGTCGCCGATCCGTCCGAGACGGCGCGTGCCTTTCCCTCCAAACCGCATCCGCGCATTCCGCTGCCGGTCGGTCTGTTCGGCGACGATGCTGCGCTTGCGCAGCATCCAAACCATGTTCGCAGGAAGAATTCCATGGGCGTCAACCTCGCCAACGACAACGAACTCAAAGCGCTCGCCGACGCGGTCAACGCGCACAAGGTGGGCTGGAAAGCAGCGCCGCTGGTGCCGGGCGCGACCACCGGCGCGGACATGCGCCTGGTTACCGATCCCGCCGACCGCCGCCGCGTGATCGGCGAAACTCGCAATGCGGACGCGGCGACGATCGAGAAAGCGCTCGTCAACGCGGTCGCCGCGCAAGAGGACTGGGACCTGCTGCCGGCCGCCAGCCGCGCGGCGATTCTCGAACACACTGCCGACCTGCTCGAACAGCGCCGCGCCGAGTTCATCGCGCTCGCCGTGCACGAGGCCGGCAAGACATTGGCCGCGGCCGTCTCCGAAGTGCGCGAGGCGGCGGACCTATGCCGCTACTACGCGGCGATGGCGCGCAAGCTGTTCGGTGCACCGGAAAATCTGCCCGGCCCGACCGGCGAGTCGAACCAGTTGTTCCTGCGCGGGCGCGGCGTGTTCGTCTGCATCAGCCCGTGGAATTTCCCGCTGGCGATCTTCATGGGCCAGGTCGCAGCCGGGCTTGCCGCCGGCAACGCGGTGATCGCCAAGCCGGCCGACCAGACCACGCTGATCGGCTACGCGGCGATCAAGCTGCTGCACGAAGCCGGCGTGCCGGAAGGCGTGCTGCAGTATGTGCCGGCCAAGGGTTCGGTGCTCGGCAGCACCTTGCTGACGCGGCCGGAAGTCGCCGGCGTCTGCTTCACCGGTTCCACCGAAACCGCCTGGACGATCAACCGCACGCTGGCCGCGCGCAATTCGCCGATCGCCGCATTGATCGCCGAAACCGGTGGCCAGAATGCGCTGATCGCCGACTCCTCGGCGCTGCCGGAACAACTGGTCAAGGACGTGGTCACCTCGGCGTTCGACTCGGCCGGCCAGCGCTGCTCGGCGGCGCGCGTGCTGTTCGTGCAGGAAGACATCGCCGACAAGGTGATCAAGATGCTCGCCGGCGCGATGGACGAACTTGTCGTCGGCGATCCGTCGGTGCTGTCGACCGATGTCGGCCCGGTCATCGACGAGCCATCGAAACAGGCGCTGGTCGAGCACGCCGCACGCATGGATCGCGAGGCGAAGAAGATCAGTGAGGCAAGGCTCGCGGCCGATGCCGGCCACGGCACTTTTTTCGCGCCGCGCGCCTACGAGATTCCGTCGCTGAGCTTGCTCACGCACGAAGTATTCGGACCGGTGCTGCACGTCGTGCGCTGGAAAGCCGCCGACCTCGATGGCGTCATCGACGCGATCAATGCGACCGGCTTCGGGCTCACGCTCGGCATCCACAGCCGCATCGACGCGACCATCGAGCACATCGCGCGGCGCGCCAAGGTCGGCAACTGCTATGTCAATCGCAACCAGATCGGCGCGGTCGTCGGCGTGCAGCCGTTCGGCGGCGAGAACCTGTCCGGCACCGGTCCGAAAGCCGGCGGTCCGCACTACCTGCTGCGCTTCGCGACCGAACGTACGCTGACGATCAACACCACCGCGGCCGGCGGCAATGCCTCGCTGCTGACGCTGGGCGAGTAGCACCGCCCGCGCAGTCGCGCACGGCGTCGGTCCTGCGGGCTGGAATGGAAAGAGCGGCCTTGCGGCCGCTCTTTTCTTAACGCTTCCCGATGAGCCGGGAGATGCCAACCGCGCCGACGGCGTGGCTGGGGCATGCGAACGAACCTACGGCAACTGGATCGGACCCGGCACGCAGATGCGGTTGTTCACCGTCGAGCCGTCGAGATCGGCCGAACAGGTATTGAGGATCGTCCAGCCCAGCGTCGATGCCGCGTTGAACGTCGACATCGCCCAGCCGCCGAAGTCATTGGTGCCTTGGTGGATGCTGCATTCGGACGAGCCGTTCGACCCGCCGGAGTTCTCGATGCTGTGGTCGGCGCTTCCCGCGCCGGTAGAGGTCACGATGTGGCTGACGTCTGCGCCGGACGGAATCAGCAGGGAGTTGGACTGCCCCGAGTATTGGATGCTGCGGTAGTACAGCGGACTGCCGCCCTCTCCGCTGGTTCCATCGTTGAGGAACGCTGTTCCGTTGCAGGCATTGGCGCCCGTCCACCAGATCTGCGAGGCGAAGAAGCGTCCATCGAAGCCGATGCTGACGATATAGCCGTCCTTCGATACGGTCACGCCGCTGCCGAACACGGAGATCAGGTTGCCGAGCGCGAGGCCATTGGCATCCTTGACGACCGAGGCTGCGCCGGCGGGGCCGGTCGGTCCCGGTACCGTCGATGCGGCGCCGGTGGGGCCGGTCGCTCCGGTCGCCCCGGCAGGTCCGGTGGCGCCGGTCGCGCCCGTGGCTCCCGTCGGCCCCATCAGGCCGATCGGTCCCTGTTCGCCTTGAGGTCCGGTGACGCCCTGGACTCCTGGTACGCCCTGCGCACCCGTCGGACCTGCAACGCCGGTCGCACCCACGGCACCGGTCGGACCCGTGGCGCCGGTGACGCCGATCGGGCCGGTCGCTCCCGTGACGCCGATGGCGCCGGTCGGACCCGCCACGCCCGGCTCACCCTGGGCACCGGTGGCGCCGGTGACGCCGGCAAGTCCCGTCGCACCGGTCACACCGGTCGCTCCGATCGGCCCGGTTGCCCCCGTCGCGCCGTCGGCGCCGGTTGCTCCCTGCGACCCGGTGGGTCCGGTCGCACCCGTGCCACCGGTAGCGCCCGTCGGGCCAGCCGGTCCCGTCGCGCCAACGGGACCGGCGATGCCATTCAATGCGAACTGCGCGACCGGCACCGTGCCGACCGGCGTGCGTTCCAGCACGAGGCCATTGACCTTCACCTGCAGCCAGCGCTGGGTGCCGTCGAATGCGCCGGGCCATGCCAGATTGATCGAAAAGGCGCCGTCGACGACCGGCCAGGAAACTTCATCGATCGGATCGCCGAACGGATTGCCGCCGGTCTGCGCATCCCATAGCGTGAATTCGAGATTGTAGTTGCCATTCGCCGGATGCCCATGGTCCTGCAGCAGGCCTTGGTAGACGAAATCGAGCGACTGCGCTTCGGCGGGCGCAACGACGTTGGCCAAGGTCGACGCGGAAACGGCGATACCGAGCGCGAAGAGGATGGAGCGGTAGAGCAATGCGTTTTTCATCACTGGCAAACCTCGAAATTGTCGTTCATCAGGCTGTCGGTGTTGGACGGCGGGAACGTCGGCCAGAAGCCGGAGACGATCGAAAAGCCGTGCGTCGGCAGAGGCAGCTGTCTTGCGATCCCCGCCGTGGCTTGGCCGACAGTGGATGAGAGGATCAGACAGGCGTTGCTGGCGTGATGAACGCCACTGGCGGCGACGACGGAACCGGTGAGCGTATAGGTGTCCGGTGCGCCGGCGCTGGCCCAGCCGGCGCTGAGTAAAAAGATAAAAATGGAAAACAGACGCCGGTGTCGGCGCATTGACGCGGGTAGGTAGGCCATTGCCGCGATTTCTCCCCTGTGCGAAGCAACGCCTTCCAGGCGTCCAGGACGCCGTGCGATCGCCGGCGCGCCGCCCTCGATGCACGAATGATGCCGCTGGCAACGCCGGGTTCGCGATGCGTTGCGCGTCTCTCGAACAAGAAACGTCTCGGCAGTCGGCGTCGAACGCGCGGTCGATGACTACGCCGCGTCGCTCACGGCCGCGAACGCATCCGCAACGCGCATTGCGTGAGCTCCATCACGCTATCGAGATGTTTTCGTTCATCGAGAGATGCAGCGTCGGCACTCCGACGCCCGCTCACCGGACGGCGGGCATGAACATCTCGCCACTCTTCTCTGGGCCGCATCACCACCCACGCTTCGTGCACAGCGCAAGGAAGGCGCGCAGGGGAGCAATAGCAACGGGCAACAAACGCGCGACGCCTGTGCAGCGGCGTCTTCGCGCACTTTCGCTGTCAGATTCTTACAGTTGACCGATGCCGCTGAAGATGCACCCGCCAAAAAAACGACGGGCACCCGAAGGTGCCCGCCGACGTCTCCCCAACGCGTGAAACCTCAGAACAGAATCTGCCCGGATACCGCGAGCAGATTGCCGTAACTCTCGAAGTGGCCGGTGAGATTGTCGAACGTGGCCGACGTGTCGTTGACGTGGCCGTCCTCGACGAACAGATGCGCGTAGCCGAGGTCGAACTTCATCGTGTCGCTGGCCTTGTAGCCGATGCCGACGGAAACCCACTTGCGCGAACCATCGGGAATGCGCGGATCGCGATGCTCGTCGACCGTCGGCGTCTCGTCGTAGGCGATGCCCGCACGCAACGTCCATCGATTGTCGAGGTGATAGTCGGCGCCGATGGAGCCGTACCACGTGTCCCTGAAATCGAAGATCGACGGCGAATTGAACGGCGCCTGCGCCGGGTTGGCGTAGATCACATCGAGCCGCTTGAAGCTCGACCAGTGCGTGTAGCTGAGATCGGCGCCGAAGCTGAGGCGCTCATTCGCCGTATGCCACCAGCTAAGCGCCGCATACGCGGGCGTCGCGATGCTCGCGTCGCCCTTGGTATTGACAAACGCACCGCCGAAGACCGGCACCAGGTTCGACGGAATCTCGAAGGTCGCGTTGCCGCTGATGTGGTGCACGATCTGCGAGTGGAAGTTGAGGCCGATGCGATCGGCGTCGGTCGCTTTCCACAACAGGCCGAGGTCGCCGCCGAAGCCCCAGTCGTGACCCTTCAATATACCGCGGCCGTCGGCTTCCTGCGGCGACAGCGCGCCGCTTTCGGTGAAGATGATAGTGCCGATGTTGATCGCCTGGCCGAGCGTCGCGCTGGTACGCTGCGCAATCACGCTGAGGCCGATCGAGAACTCGTCGGACATCTTCCACGAACCGGAAAACGTCAGCGCGGGCGACTGCAGCTTGGTCTTCTGCGCCTGGTAGCGGCCCATCCAGCGATCGTCGTAGTCGGTCTGGAAACCGAACGGCACGTCCAGCGCCATGCCGACGGCGAACCTGTCGTTGATCGGACGGATATAGTGGATGGCCGGAACCGGCAGCGTGGTACCGCCGTCGCCGCCGTCGCCGCCCGTCAATGGGTTGCCGAGGATATCGGTACCGCTGCCGTGGAAACGCGTGCCGAAATTGATCGCGGTCAGATCGCCCTGCAGGCAGGACATGTTGAACTCGCTCATCGCCGCCGGATTGTTCTCCACCACGGCGCAGTCGCCGGGTGCAGCGCCAGCACCTGCGTAGGCTCGGCCCATGCCTTCGGCGTCGTTTTCCTGCAGCTGGAAACCGGCAGCCTGCGCCTGCTGCCCCGCGAACGCGGCCATCAGTGCCAGAGGCAGCGCCGCCAGGGCGGGGGCAAGGCGGGAACGACCGGGTCTACGCTGCATATGACACTCCTTTCTCGCCGACGGCATTTTGCGGGTTTATAACAAATCGGCCGCGATCTTAGCCCTTAGTTCGGCGAACTATCCATCGTGCGCCGCCGCAATTGTGGCGCGACGCCGCCTCACCCTACTTCCGCGTACTGTTTTACCGCCGCCGGGGCGCGTCCTAACAAGCGTCTAACACAGCGGCGAAGATGATGGCCTGATGCGAAGCCTGCCCCACGCCCTGCTCGGCCTGATCCTGTTCGGCGCCGTCACCACGGCAGGTGCCGCCACGACCGTGCCTCTGCCGCCGTCGATGTGCCCGGCATCCGCAACCATCTTCAACGACGGCTTCGAGGCGGCGGGCGTGCCGCACGACCCTTCCAACGGCAGCGGCGGCGCCTACCCCGGCCATGTCACGCGCACGATCAGCGTGCCGAATCTCGGCAGCCGCACCTATTATCTGAACGTGCCCGCCGGCTATACGCCGGCCCGCGCATGGCCACTTTTGCTCGCCTTGCGCGGCCAGAGCTTGCCGGTGTCGACGGCCGCGCAGCAGGTCCGCAACGACTGGTCGAGCTGGTCGAACCTCGACGGCTTCGTCGTGATCGCGGTCGCCGGCAACTCCACCCAGGGCGGCTGGGGTGCACCCGGCGATATCGAGGAAATCGATGCGGCGCTCGCCGACGCCTTTGCCAGCTACAACGTCGAGCGGAGTCGGGTCTATCTGTGGGGCTTTTCAGCCGGTGCGCACTACGGGCACTGGCTGGCACTGGCCAACACGAGCTTCTTCGCGGCCTACGGTGTCAGCGCAGGTTCGCTGGAGCAATACGCCTGCACCGACGATGGCTCGTTCCCGCCGACGTGCAGCGCACTGCTCGGTGGCACGCAGCCGAAGATTCCGGTCGACATCCACCTCGGCACCAGCGACCCGCTGTACCTGCAATACGGCGCCGGAGACGATCCGGCGCGGTTCGAAAACGGCGGCTGGGTGCTCAACCAGGATCTTTTCTACACGCTGTTCGCCGGCGGGCACAGCTACACGGTGCAGCAGCTCGGCCAGATCTGGACCAACATCTGTCCCTTTGCGCGGGGGCCTTAGCGTTTCCACTTCGAGGCATTGGTTGTCATAGAGAAAAGACTGAAACACCAAGAACACCAAGAACACGAAGGAAAGACGACCGCAGTTGCGACATCGCCTCCAAGGAATTTATTTTCGGTGCTTCTCCGTGTCCTTCGTGTTTCGACCTTTTTTTCTTGCGACGCGTCGTCACCTCGTCAAGACGCAGCGCGCGCCTGTTCGGCCAACCGCGTGATCGCGTCGCGTGCGATGTCGGTGAGTCCGGCGCCGCCCTGGTCGAGGTGCGCGTAGATGTGTTTGCGCATGCGCGGTTCCCAGTAGCGGCGGATATGCGAGGCGACGCCGGCGACGGCTGCTTCGTGATCGGGTTCGGACTGGAAGAAATGGCCGATGTCGTTCGCCATCTGCACCAGATGGTCGGCGTTGCTTCGGCTGTGTTCGGTGGTGCTGCTCATGCGGAAGACTCCGGCCGCGCGTCGACGATGCGTTGCGGTTGTGTGTAGATGACGTGGCTTTCGCTGCGTGCGAATCCGATCAGGGTGACGCCGGTTTCCTCGGCAAGGTGGATCGCGAGCGCGGTCGGCGCCGAGATCGCGGCGATCAAGGTGATGCCGAGCGTCGCCGCCTTCTGCACCATCTCGTAGCTCGCACGGCTGGTGACGACGAGGAAGCCGCGCTGCACGTCCTCGCCACTGCGCGTCAGTGCACCGATCAGCTTGTCGAGCGCGTTGTGGCGGCCGACGTCCTCGCGCAGCAGCACGATGTTGCCGTCGGCGTGCGCCCAGGCGGCCGCGTGCGTGGCGCCGGTGGCGACGTTGAGCGGCTGGCGTTGCTGCATCTGCGCAAGCGCGTGCTGCAGGATCGCGCTGTCGATGCGGGGCCCGCCGCGCACCGGTGCCGGCTGGCGCACGGCGTCTTCCAGCGCCTGCGCGCCGCACAGGCCGCAGCTGGTGCGGCCGGTCAGATTGCGCCGGCGCGCTTCCAGCGCTTCGGCACGCGCATCGGGCACGCGCAAGCGCACCTCGATCCCTTCGAGCAAGGTCTGCGTTTCGATCGACTCGAGTTCGCCGGGGTCGGCGAGGATCGCCTCGCTCAGCGAGAAGCCCAGCGCGAAATCGTCGAGATCGCGCGGCGTCGCCATCATCACGACGTGCGGACGCTCGTTGTAGAGCAGCGCGATCGGCACTTCCTCGGCGATGCAATCGCTGAGCTGGGAAAGTGTGCCGCCGCGCCAGCGCCGCACCGGCCGACGTACGTAGCCGACATGCTCGCCGGCGCCGGCAGCGCCGGCGATCGAGTCCCCAAGATCAGCCGCGGCGGCTTCAGGCCGAGGGCACCGCATCCTGTGCCTTCGCCCGGTCGAGCAGGTCCTGCTGCTGCTCGCTGAATTCGTGGAAGCGCTTCTGCCACTCGGACGGCTGGCTGACGCGGGTGACTTCGACCGCCGTGACCTTGTACTCGGGACAGTTGGTGGCCCAGTCCGAGTTGTCGGTGGTGATCACGTTGGCGCCGGAGCCGGGGAAATGGAACGTCGTGTAGACGACGCCCGGCTGCATGCGATCGCTGATCGTCGCGCGAAGCACGGTCTCGCCGGCGCGGCTGGAAATACCGGCCCCGTCGCCGTCGCTGATGCCGCGGTCCTCGGCGTCCTGCGGATGGATCTCGAGGCGGTCCTCGGCATGCCACATGTTGTTGGCGGTGCGGCGCGTCTGCGCGCCGACGTTGTACTGGCTGAGAATGCGCCCGGTGGTCAGGATCAGCGGGAATTTCGCATTGACCTTTTCCGCGGTCGGAATGTACTCGGTCAGCATGAACTTGCCCTTGCCGCGCACGAATTCGTCGATGTGCATCGTCGGCGTGCCGCGCGGATGCTGGTCGTTGCACGGCCACTGGATGCTGCCGAGCTCGTCGAGCTTCTTGAAGCTGACGCCGGTGAACGTCGGCGTCAGACGCGCGATCTCGTCCATCACTTCGGATGGATGCGCATAGTTCATCGCATAGCCCATCGCGTTGGCGAGCAGCTGGGTGATCTCCCAGTCGGCGTAGCCGCCTTTCGGCTGCATCACCTTGCGCACGCGCGAGATGCGCCGCTCGGCATTGGTGAACGTGCCTTCCTTCTCGAGGAAGGACGATCCCGGCAGGAACACATGCGCGAACTTCGCGCTTTCGTTGAGGAACAAGTCCTGCACGATGATGCATTCCATCGCCGACAGCGCAGCGGTCACGTGCTGGGTGTTCGGATCGGACTGCGCGATGTCCTCGCCTTCGATGTACAGGCCCATGAAGTCGCCATCGAGCGCCGCCTCGAACATGTTGGGGATGCGCAGGCCCGGCTCGTTCTGCAGATGCACGCCCCAGTTCTTTTCGAACAGTTCGCGCGTGGCATCGTCGGAGACGTGGCGATAGCCGGGGAATTCGTGCGGGAACGAGCCCATGTCGCACGAGCCCTGCACGTTGTTCTGGCCGCGCAGCGGATTCACGCCGACGCCTTCGCGACCGATGTTGCCGGTCGCCATCGCGAGGTTGGCGATGCCGATGACCATCGTCGAGCCTTGCGAATGCTCGGTCACGCCGAGGCCGTAGTAGATCGCGCCGTTGCCGCCGGTGGCGTACAGACGCGCGGCGCCGCGTACGGCCGCCGCGGGAACGCCGGTGACCAGCTCCATCGCTTCGGGCGAATTGCGCGGCTCGGCGACGAAGCTGCGCCATTTCTCGAACGACTCCACCTCGCAGCGCGCGCGTACGAACTCTTCCTTGACCAAGCCTTCGGTGACGATGACGTGCGCCAGCGAATTGACCAGCGCGACGTTCGTACCGGGCTTCAGCTTCAGGTGGTAGTCGGCCTTGATGTGCGGCGAGCGCACCAGATCGGTGCGGCGCGGATCGGCGACGATCAGGCGCGCGCCTTGGCGCAAACGCCGCTTCATTTGCGAGGCGAACACCGGATGGCCGTCGGTGGGATTGGCGCCGATGACCAGGATCACATCGGCCTGCATCACCGAATCGAAATCCTGCGTACCGGCTGATTCGCCCAGCGTGTTCTTCAGGCCGTAGCCGGTCGGCGAATGGCACACGCGCGCGCAGGTATCGACGTTGTTGTTGCCGAAGCCGGCGCGCACCAGCTTCTGCACGAGATAGGTTTCCTCGTTCGTGCAGCGCGACGAGGTGATGCCGCCGATCGAGTCGCGCCCGTACTTCGCCTGGATGCGCTTGAACTCGGAGGCGGCGTAGTTGATCGCTTCCTCCCACGACACCTCGCGCCAGGGATCGGAGATCTTCGAGCGGATCATCGGCTTGGTGATGCGATCGCTGTGCGTCGCGTAGCCGATCGCGAAGCGACCCTTGACGCAGGAATGGCCGTGATTCGCATGGCCGTCCTTGTTAGGCACCATGCGCACGATCTCCTCGCCCTTCATCTCGGCGCGGAACGAACAGCCGACACCGCAGTAGGCGCAGGTCGTGATCGCGCTGTGCTCTGCCTGACCCATCTGGATCAGCGACTTCTCGCTCAGCGTCGCGGTCGGGCACGCCTGCACGCAGGCGCCGCAGGACACGCATTCGGAATCGATGAACGACTCGCTGTGGCTGGCCGAGACCATCGAGTCGAAGCCGCGGCCCTGGATCGTCAGCGCGAGCGTGCCCTGCTGTTCGTCGCAGGCGCGCACGCAGCGCGAACAGACGATGCATTTGGACGGATCGAAGGTGAAATACGGATTGGATTCGTCCTTCGGAGAGAACAACGGGTTTGCTTTTAGTTGAAGAGTGCGGCCATGGATGGCCGCTTCCTGACTCTCGCGATCAGGGACGATCGCACGAGTAACGGGGGAAACGTGGTTAGCCCCCTCGTACCCGTAACGCACATCACGCAAGCCGACCACGCCGGCCATGTCCTGCAGTTCGCAGTGACCGTTCGCCGGGCAGGTCAGGCAGTCGAGCGGATGATCGGAGATGTACAGCTCCATCACGCCGCGGCGGATGTCGGCCAGCTTGGTGTTCTGCGTCGTCACCTTCATGCCGGCCGCGACCGGCGTCGTGCACGACGCCGGGTAGCCCTTCATGCCTTCGATCTGCACGAGACAGAGACGACATGAGCCGAACGCGTCGAGCAATTCGGTCGCGCACAGCTTCGGAATCTGGATGCCGACTTCAGCCGCCGCGCGCAGCACCGACGTGCCTGCCGGCACGCGCACTTCGCGACCGTCGATGGTCAATGCAATCTGTTGAGTCGCCTTCGACTTTGGCGTGCCGAGATCGGTTTCGTTGATCGACAACATGGGTCCTCTCCTGCGTCTTGCGACGCCTAAATCTGCTCGCCGTCATCCTCGCGAATGCGGGGATCCATTTTTTTCTTCAGTCCCAAACGAAATGGATTCCCGCTTTCGCGGGAATGACGCCATTGCTGTGGCGATGCGTTCACGCCCGCACCGCAAAATCTTCCGAAAAATGCTTCAGCGCGCTGACCACCGGGTCCGGCGTGAGGCCGCCCAGCGCGCATAGCGAACCAAAGCGCATGGTGTTGCACAAGTCGTTCAGCACGGCGAGATTCTTGTCGCGCTCGATGCCGGAGCGAATGCGATCGATGACCTCGACGCCGCGCGTCGAGCCGATCCGGCACGGCGTGCATTTGCCGCAGGATTCGACCGCGCAGAATTCCATCGCGTAGCGCGCCTGCTCCAACATGTCGACGCTGTCGTCGAAGGCGACGATACCGCCGTGACCGACCATCGCGCCGACTGCGGCGAAGGATTCGTAGTCGAGCACGCTGTCGAACTGCGATTCCGGCATGTAAGCGCCGAGTGGGCCGCCAACCTGTACGGCACGGATTGGCCGGCCCGAGTACGAGCCGCCGCCATAGTCATACAACAGTTCGCGCAAGGTCACGCCGAAGGCTTTTTCAACCAGCCCCGGATGCTTCAGATTGCCGGCCAGCTGGATCGGCAGGCTGCCGCGCGAACGGCCGACGCCGAAGTCGCGGTAGAACGCGGCGCCCTTGGCCAGAATGATCGGCACCGAGGCGAGCGAAATCACGTTGTTGATCACGGTCGGCTGTCCGAACAATCCTTTGATCGCCGGCAGCGGCGGCTTGAAGCGCACCTGGCCGCGCTTGCCTTCGAGGCTGTCGAGCAGCGAGGTTTCCTCGCCGCAGATGTAGGCGCCAGCGCCGAGGCGCACTTCCAGATCGAAGCGCTTGCCGCTGCCATGCACGTCGCCGCCGAGCCAGCCGGCGGCATACGCATTGGCGATCGCTGCATTCAGCGCGCGGTGCGCATGCGGATATTCGCTGCGCAGATAGATGTAGCCTTGCGTCGCGCCCACGGCGACGGCGGCGATCGTCATGCCTTCGACCAGCGACAGCGGATCGCCTTCCATCAGCATGCGATCGGAGAACGTGCCGGAATCGCCCTCGTCGGCATTGCACACGATGTACTTCTGCGCCGATTCGACACCGAGTACGGTCTTCCACTTGATGCCGGTCGGGAACGCCGCGCCGCCGCGCCCGCGCAGGCCCGATTCGGTCACTGCGGCGACGATGTCCGCGCCGCTCATCGCGAGCGCGTTGTCGAGGCCGGCGTAGCCGCCGTGCGCGATGTAATCCGCCACGCTGAGCGGATCGGCGAGGCCGACGCGCGCGAAGGTGAGTCGTTCCTGCTGCTTGAAGTACGGGATCTCTTCGGTCAAGCCGAGCTTCGAGGCATGCGCGGCGCCCGTCGCGAAACCGGCGTCGAACAGTGCGGCGACATCGGTGGCCGACACGGGCCCATAGGCGACGCGTCCCGCCGGTGTCGCGACTTCGACCAGCGGTTCGACCCAGAACATTCCGCGCGAACCGTTGCGCACCAGGTCGATCGCGACGCCGCGCCTGCCCGCTTCCGCCACGATCGCCTGCGCCGTCGCATCGGCACCGAGCGCGAGCGCGGTCGCATCGCGCGACACGTAGATTTTCAGCGCCTCGCTCATGGCGCGACCTCGCGCGCCTTGCGCATCAGCGCATCGAACGCGTCCGGCGTGACGCGCGCATGCAGCTCGTCCTCGCCGATCAGCACCGTCGGACCGCAACCACAATTGCCGAGGCAATACACCGCCTCGAGCGTGATCGCGCCGTCCGCCGTGGTTTCATGGAAATCGATGCCGAGCGACTGCTTCGCGTGGGTCTCGAGCGCACGCGCACCCAAGGCCTGGCATGCCTCCGCGCGGCAGATCTGCACCACACGCCGCCCCGGCGGATGCGTACGGAAGTGATGGTAGAAACTGATCACGCCATGCACTTCGGCGCGCGTCAGGTTCAATTCGTGCGCGATCAGCGGTACCGCTTCACCCGGTACGTAACCGAGCGTGTCCTGCACCGCGTGCAGGATCGGCATCAGCCCGCCGGGCCGATCGCGATGCGTATCGAGCGCGGCCTTGACCGCAGCCGCGACAGCCGGTTCGAGGCCGGCGCCGGGATGGGCAGCGACGCGTCGCTGCGGTGGATTCAAGGGTAGCGGTTGTGCTGCCATGTCGTTGACTGATGTCGGGTTATCTACGCTGCAATGATGCGCCTGCCGGGCCGCTGCGGTGGCGCTGCGCCGGAACGCCCGCATGAGGCGTTTCGGCGCAGCTCAGGTTCGTCTTGATTGGTCGCTTCATGGGTCCTTCAATGGAACAAGGCCAATGCTTTCTGCAGCGTGATGAAGACGCCCCAGGCGAGCGGAATGCCGACCAGCAGCCAAGCAGCCGCGACCAGGGCCGGGTTGGACGCGTTCGCGATGCTCGCCGTTCCCGCCGCTCCGATATCGGCGGCGATCACCTTGTCGTGCGCGAGGCTGCGCTCGTGCTCGAGTTCGGCATCGCTCATGAAGTACTTCGGGGCGACCGGCCTGATCAGCAAGTTGCAGATGAATCCGAGCACGAGCAAGCCGGCCATGATGTACATCGGCTCGTCGTAGACGTGGTCGCGCGCGACACCGGCAGCGATTTGCGCCTCGCGCAGATAGTTGACCAGCACCGGGCCGAGGATGCCTGCGGCCGACCACGCCGTCAGCAGGCGGCCATGGATCGCGCCGACCATCTGCGTGCCGAACATGTCGGCAAGATACGCCGGCACGGTGGCGAATCCACCGCCGTACATCGACGCGATCACGCCGATCGCCAACGCGAACGGCACCAGCGCCTTCGCGGCCGCTTCGTGCGGCGCAACGAGGTACAGCACGATGCCGAGTGCAAAGAAGATGAAGTAGGTGTTCTTGCGTCCGAGGCGATCGGACATGGACGCCCAGAAGAAGCGGCCGCCGATGTTGAACAGCGAAATCAGCCCGACGAAGCCTGCGCCGACCGCGGCCGCGGCCGCCTTCAGGCCGGCATCGCTTTGCACCTGCGCGAACGCAAGATCCGGATGGCCGACGAGGCCGCCGCCGAACAGTTCCTGCAGCATCACGGCGGCAATGCCGATGATGCCGATACTGGCGCTGACATTGAGGCAGAGCACGCCCCAGATCAGCCAGAACTGCGGCGTCTTCCACGCGGTATCGAGGTGCACGTGCCGGCTCGTGATCATCGTCTTCGCCGCGTCCGCTGGCGGCGGCGTCCAGCCGGCCGGCTTCCAGCCGCGTGCCGGTACGCGGTAGCCGAACGCGCCGAGCATCATGAAGACGAAGTAGATCGCGGCGAGCGCGAGGAAGGTCTGCCACACGCCGACCGAATCCGGCGTCGCGAAGAATTTCATCAAGCGATCCGCCAGCGGCGAGCCGATCATCGCACCACCGCCGAAGCCCATGATCGCCATGCCGGTCGCCATGCCGCGGCGATCCGGAAACCATTTGATCAAGGTCGACACCGGCGAGATGTAGCCGAGACCTAGGCCGATGCCGCCGATCACGCCGGAGCCGAGCCAAAGCATCCATATCTGATGCAGGTAGACGCCGAGGGCGGAAAACGCGAGCCCGCCGCACCAGCACAGCGCCGCGATGAAGCCGGCCTTGCGCGGACCGGCGCGCTCCAGCCAGCCGCCGAACAGCGCGGCGGAGGAGCCGAGAAAGACGAAGAACAAGGTATACATCCAACCCAGCGTCGACACTTTCCAGTCGCAACCGGCCGAGAAGATCTGCGTCATGAAACTCATGTCGGCCGGGCAATCTAGCGGCTTGCTGATGCCGATCGCCTTGGACAGCGGCAGCCAGAACACGCTGAAGCCGTACGCCATGCCGATGCACAGATGAATGCACAAGGCGGCCGGAGGCACCAGCCAGCGATTGAATCCGGTTGCTGCAATCGTGCGTTCCTTCGCCAGAATGCCGTTCGCAGTCGATCCTGATGCGACGCCGATATCGAGCGTGCCGCTCATGTCCCCTCCGGGGTATTTCTGCGTTGGATGGATGTCGCCAATAGGCTATTTTGAGCTTATTGGTCGCATGCATCTTCGACTGTGGTAAGACTCTGCACCACACTACGAAAGTCTACAATAGGCTTTCAAAAGCCTCTTTTTCCGCGGTCAATCTGCATCGACGCATGTTCAAGGTAACGATCGACGCCCATTGGCAATTGCGCGACAGCGGTGGCACGCCGCTAGTGCCGCGTCTGACCGCACTGCTGGTCGGCATCCAGCGCAGCGGTACGCTGGCGGCCGCCTGCAAGGGCGCCGGCCTTACCTACCGCTATGCCTGGGGTCTGCTGCGCGAAGGCGAGCGTGCGTTCGGCCGTCCGTTGGTCGAGAGCCAGCGCGGGCGCGGCGCCAAACTGACCGCCCTCGGCGAACGCCTGGCCTGGGCCGATCAACGCATCGCTGCGCGTCTGGCGCCGCTGCTCGACAGCCTGGCCTCGGAGGTCGAGGTCGAAATCGAACGTGCGCTGTCGCAGGCGCAGCCGGTGCTGCGTCTGCAGGCCAGCCACGGTTTCGCGGTCGAGACGGTGCGCCAGTTCCTGGTCGATCATGAAATTCCGATCGACCTCAAATACCGCGATTCCGACGAAGTGCTGAACGCGCTGGTCGATCGTCAGTGCGACCTGATCGGACTGCACCTGCCGATCGGCGACCTGCAGGTGGCGGCGGCGGCGCACTATGCCGCGCGCATAGGCAATGAGTGGAGCGTGATCCATCTGGCGACGCGGCGGCAGGGACTGATCGTTGCCGCCGGCAACCCGAAGCGCATCCGCACGCTCGCCGACCTCACGCGCACGGGCCTGCGCTTCGTCAATCGCCAGCCCGGATCCGGCACGCGCCTGCTGCTCGACCTGTCGCTACGGCAGGCCGGCATCGACCCTTCCGCGATCGCCGGCCACGAAATCCTCGAGTACACGCATGCAGCCGTCGCCGCCTACGTCGGCAGCGGCATGGCCGATGCCGGCTTCGGCCTGGAAGTGCCGGCGCGCCGCTTCGGCCTCGGCTTCGTACCGTTGCTGACCGAACGCTACTTCTTCGTCTGCCGCGACGAACTGCTGGCCGAACCGGTGATGCAGGACTTCATCGCGATCGTTTCCGGCGCCGAGTTGCGCGCGCAGATCGCCGAACTCCCCGGCTACGATCCGGCCGATGCCGGACGCATCGAGCCTGCACGTGCGCTGTTCCCCGCGCGCACCCGCGCAAAGCCGGTGCCGCGCTAGGATCTTGCCGGTGCGCCGCATGCAGGCGCGCGACGATGACGTAGCGATGACCCTGTGCGCGCAGCAGTGTGCGCGGCGCCCGCGTCATACGCGCGTAACCTCGAAACGGCTAAGTGGCGGCATGACGACTGCGATGCCGCCTCGTTCCCTGCCGACGCGGAGCGATGCGCGAATGCCGGCCAGTCCCACTTCGATGCATGTCGTCGACGTCACGCTGTTCTTCGCGCCGCACAGCGGTGGCGTGAAACGCTACCTGCTGGCCAAACGCAAGTTCTTCGCGACGCAACTGCAGCTGCGCCACACCTTGCTCGTGCCCGGAGCAAAGACGTGCGAGCGCGAGCCGGGCCTGATCGAACTGGCCAGTCCACGTATCCCGTTCGGCGGCGGCTATCGCCTGCCGCTGCGCACACGCGCGTGGTCGCGCGCGCTGCGTGACCTGAAGCCCGATGTGATCGAGGTCGCCGATCCCTATCACCTAGCCTGGGTCGCGCTCGATGTCGCTGACCGGCTCGGCATCGCGGCGGTCGCCTTCGCGCATTCGGATCTCGCGCGCCTGTTTGCCGACCGCTTCGCACCTGCGATCGGGCGTGCGGCCGGCGTCTATCTGCGCAACCTGTATCGTCGCTTCGACACTGTCTTCGCGCCGAGCCGGCTGATCGCCGAACGTCTCGGCGATCTCGGTATCGCGAACGTCGCGGTGCAGCCGCTCGGCGTCGACGGCGAGGCGTTTCATCCGCGCCGCGCCGATCCGGAACTGCGTCGCCAGCTCGGCTTGCCGATGGATACGCGCCTGCTCGTTTTCGCCGGGCGCATGGCACGCGAGAAGGAAGTGCCGCTGCTGCTGAAGACCTTCGCCGAACTCGGCGCGCCGTATCACCTGCTGCTGGTCGGCGGCGAGCGCCGCGAGCGGCTGACGCCGAACGCGACGATGCTGCCGTACCAGCAGAACAGCGAGCAACTGGCACGGCTGCTCGCGAGCTGCGACGCGCTGATCCACGCCGGCCGCCACGAAACCTTCGGCATGATCATCATTGAGGCGATGGCCTGCGCGCGACCGGTCATCGCGGTGCGCGCAGGCGCGGTCACCGAACTGGTCGGCGCGCCGATCGGCATCGTCGCCGAACCGGATGACGCGCGCTCGCTCGCCGCTGCGGTGCGCACGCTGTACGCGAGCGACCACGAGGCGATGGGTGCGCTCGCGCGCGGCCGCATCGAACGCGACTATCTGTGGGAACACACTTTGCCGCGCCAGCTGCAGCGCTACGCCGAACTGATGCGCACACGCGCCGCCGCCGCGCACGCGGACGGCGATGTCGGCGCCACCGTCGCCGAAGCGTGAACACGCCCAGTGCGCACACACCCGCAGTACGGCAACGCACGCTGTGCATTGCCGTGCACGATGTCGCTCCGGCGACCTGGCCGCAATGCGCAGCCCTGCTCGGCCTGCTCGACGAATTCGGCGCGCCGCCGGTCACCTTGCTGGTCGTGCCGGACTATCACCACCGCGGACGCGTCGATGGCGACGCCGGCTTTCGTCGCGCACTCGACGCCCGGCTCTTACGCGGCGACGAGATCGCACTGCACGGCTACTTCCATCTCGACGACGGCCCGCCCGCACGAACGCCCGGCGAGTGGCTGCGGCGCCGTCACCTGACTGCGAGCGAAGGCGAATTTTCCGCGTTGAGCGACGAACACGCCGGACTGCGCATCGCTGACGGCCTGCGCATGTTCGAACGTGTCGGCTGGCCGGTCCGTGGCTTCGTCGCTCCGGCCTGGCTGCTCGGCGCCGGTACGCGCGCGGCACTGCGCAGAACCGCACTGCGCTACACCAGCACTCACAGCCATCTGGAGCTGCCGGCCGAAGACCGCCGCATAGCGGCGCCGGTGATCTCCGCGTCGGTGCGCACTGCGTGGCGCCGCTGGGCGAGCCGGCGCTGGTTCGCTGCGGCGCCGCGCATGCATGCCGGCACGCCGCTGCTGCGCATCGCGCTGCATCCGGCCGACGCGCACCACGCGGACGTGCTCGCTGCCTGGCGAACGCTGCTGCGGCCGCTGCTCGATACGCGCACGCCGCTGACCAAGTCGGCCGCGCTCGAGCGCGCATGAAGCACCGCCTGCTCTGGCTGCTGGCGGCAGCCGCCATCGCTGCGGGCTTGCTCGTACCCATACTACTCGGCGGCCCCGAGGCGTTGCAGGCACTGCATGGGATTCCACGCGACGGCCTGCTCGCGCTCGCCGCGCTGGCGCTTGCCAGTGCGATCGCGCGCGCGCTCAAGCTGAATCTGCTTGCCCTTCGGCTGGGTCATCCGATCAGCGTCGCGCGCGCGCTGATCACCGCATTCGCCAGCGATGCGGCGTTTCAAGCGACACCGGCAGGCGCAGGCGGCTATCCGGCCACCGTGCTCCTGCTGCGCCGCGGCGGCGTGCCGGCATCGGCTGGCCTGGCATTGTCGGCGGCCGATCAGGCGCTCGACAGCGTGTTCTTCGCATTCGCGCTGCCGCTCGCCTGCGCCTTCGATCTCGGCGACGCCGTGCCGGCGTCGTGGCGTTCGCTGGCGTGGCTGCCGAGCGCCGCCGTGATCGCATTCGCGTTCGGCATCGCCGGCGCATGGCGTTCGCGCACGCATTGGTGGCCGCGACTGCGCGCACTGCTGCTGCACGTGCGCTGGCTGCGCGAGCGGCGCGAGCGTCTGCGCCTGTTCTTTGCGCAGGTTCTCACCGATCTTGCGCGCCTGCAGCGCGGCTCGCAGTGGCTCTCGGCAGCGCTGGTACTCAGCGTCGCGGTGCAATGGCTCGCCCGCTACGCGGCGTTGTGGCTCGCGCTGGCCGTGCTCGGACGCAGCCTTCCGTTCGGTCTCGTTTTCGTCGCGCAGTCCGTCGCGCTGCATGCGGCGCAGTGGACCGGGGTGCCCGGCGGCATCGGCGGCGGCGACATAGCACTCGCCGCTGCGCTGTCGCCGTGGGCGCCGCTCGCCGTGCTCGCGCCTGCCTTGTTGATCTGGCGGTTGACCACCTTTCATGCCGTACTGCTGCTCGGCGGCGTCGCGTTCGCCTGCGACCGGCGCCGACCCGCCAGGCCGATCGCGGCCGATGCCGCGCGCACCTGAGCCCACAGCGCCGCAGAACGACGGGCTCGTCTACCATGCGCGGTCCGCCACCGCCGCGCCGAGCACGATGAGCAAACAATACGATCGCGCCTATTTCGAGAAGTGGTACCGCCACGCCAAGCATCGCGTCGGCACGCGCGCCGAACTCGCACGCAAGGTCGCGATGATCGTGCATCTGGCCGAGTACTACCTGGCGCGCCCGCTGCGCAACGTGCTCGATGTCGGCTGCGGCGAAGCGTCGTGGCGTGCGCCGCTGCTGCGCCTGCGGCCGGGCATCGCGTATCGCGGCCTCGATTCGAGCGCCTACGCGGTCGCGCGCTACGGACGCACGCGCAATATCGGACTTGCCAGCTTCGGCCAGCTCGGCGAACTGCGCTTCGACCAGCGCTTCGACCTGATCGTCTGCAGCGACGTGCTGCACTATGTCCCGGCGATGGAACTGCATCGCGGGCTGAGCGGCTTCGGCGACCTGCTCGAAGGCGTCGCCTTCCTCGAAACCTACACCTCGCGCGACAACGTCTCCGGCGACTACGACGGCTTCATCGCGCGCGCGCCGGCGTGGTATCGCAAGGCGTTCATCGAAGCGGGCCTGCTGCCGTGCGGGTCGCACACGTATCTGGGTGCGCGGCTGATGCGCTCGATCGCGGCACTCGAGTGTCTTTGACCGGGCAACGGCACATCAACGGCAGCGAGCCTGCGGCCAGCATCGCGGGCGACTGCGTTCAGCCCTGCTTGCGCTTGCGCCCGCGCCGGCCGTGCTTTTCGGCGAAATGCGTTTCGAGGCGTACCACCAAGGTACCCACGGTGCGCGTCGCGCGCAGCAGCTGCGCTTCACTGACGCCCAGCGTTTCGGACCAATAGCGCACGGAGTGCCAGTTTTCGACATCGATGCGCGCGGTATCGCGCACACCCTTGACCACCAGCGGCGCGGTGCCGGGTGCGTCGCTGCCGGAGGCGACGACGGCTGCGGGATGTCCTTCGATGGCAAATAGGGCGCGGTTCATACACTCTTGATCCTGTACGTGCTGCAAGCCGTCAACGCGGCATGGGGTTGAGGGAGGGGCAGAACTGCTGGTCTGCCTGCCACTATCAATCAAGCCGCGTGCCAGCCGAATGTGAACCCGCTGGCAGATTCAGGATTTCATCGCCGTGCGCGCGAAACGGTGCCGCGCGTGCGCGTGCCGCGCGGTAGGCGGCGCGCCTAAGGAATCAGCTGAACGCTGTCGACTGCCCACAATGGATCTGGGCCGCGCCCGCTGAAGACGAAGCAGAGATCGTGCGCGCCGGCCGACGACGGCAGCGCCGCTTCGAGCTTTGTGATCGCTGGATTGCCAGTCGCTGCGGCAAGCGGCAGGCTCGCCAGCAGCGTGCCGGCGCAGCCATCGCGTTTGATCAGCAATTCACCCTGCGCCGATACGGGCGACGGACGCGGCACGATGCTCTTGGCATCGTTCCACAACTGGAAGTTGTACGGCAGCTGGCCGACGCTGACTTCGATGCGCCGCGCCGCGTCGAGCGGCGCATGCGGCCACAGCCAGCAGGGATCGAACAGGTCGACGTTGAAGAACGTGCGCGCGCCATCGCGCGGCGCGTCGTCCTCCAGGCGCAGCGTCAGTTTGCCGCTGCACGGCTGCAATGCATCGCTCGATCGGCGCAGCAGCTGTTCGCGCGTGAGATACCGGGTTTGCACTGCGCCGGCCTGGCGCGTGCCGTCGAACGCCGCCGCGCGCAGCTGCGTCGCGACCGGCAGACGCAGCGGTTCGCGGTACAGCGTGGACGTGTCACTCGGTTCGCTGCCATCGCGCGAGTAGCGGATCGGCAGTTCGAGCGGATTCGACAGCGCCAGCGAGAATTCGCCGGAGACGCCGTCGTAGTCCGGCGTGAAGCGCACGTCGAAGGCACTGCTCGCGACGGCAATGCCGAGCGCCTGCCAGCGTGCCATCTGCGGCACCAGCCGGTGCACGAAACCGTTCCAGTCGTGCGTCGACGCCGGCGACCACAACACCTCGGCCAACGCGGCCAGCCGCGGAAACGCCGCATGCTCGACACGTTCGGGGGTGCGCATGTGTTCGGTCCACAGATTCGCCTGCGCGCCGAGCACATGCCGCGCGGCGCGCCCGTCGAGTCCCGGCGGCAGCGGCTGGAATGCATAGATATCGGCCAGGCTGCGTACGCTGGGTCGTCCAGCCGGTTCGTCGGCGCCGTCGCCTTGCAGATGATCGAGGTACAGGTCCGGATCCGGCGACAGCACGACATCGTGACCGGCATTCGCCGCAGCGATGCCGCCCTTCGCGCCGCGCCAGGACATCACGGTGGCACTGGCCGGTACGTCGCCTTCGAGGATTTCATCCCAGCCGATCAGGCGACGACCGTGCACGGCCAGATACGTCTGCAGGCGCGCGATGAACCAGCCCTGCAGTTTTTCCTCGTCGCCGATGCCGAGCTCGCGCATGCGCGCCTGCACGCGCGACGAGGCTTTCCACTGGTCCTTCACCGCCTCGTCGCCGCCGACGTGGATGTAGGATCCGGGAAACAATGCGATCACTTCGTCGAGCACGTTCTGCATGAAGACGAAGGTGGGCTCTTCGACGTTCAGAATGTAGCCGTGCACGCCCCAGTCCGGCGATACGACCGGCGTGCCTGCGGCCGAACCGAGTTCCGGATACGCGGCGATCGCGGCCTGCATGTGCCCGGGCATGTCGATCTCGGGAACGATCGTCACGTAGCGCTCGGCGGCGTAATGCACGATGTCGCGGATCTCGTCCTGCGTGTAGTAGCCGCCGTAGCGTGCCGGCTGCCCGTTCGCATCGGTTCCGGCGGCACCGGCGGGTCGGCGCCAGGCGCCGATGTCGGTCAGGCGCGGATAGCGCTCGATCTCGATGCGCCAGCCCTGGTCGTCGGT